>MDSZ01272147.1_pt1 | contig 16761 bp, 9 predicted proteins | sample 811201 | NCBI WGS metagenome assembly MDSZ01 (sample SAMN05326647, study PRJNA326480) | marine metagenome | isolation source: seawater | place: Indian Ocean: North | collected 2010
ATTGCAATGCATGGTAGATGTTTTTCTTACAATAAGGTTAAAAAAAATCTACAATCAGGTATATTTGAATTAATATAGTTTTACTCATTTATCCCAATCGATTTCAATCATTTCCGTTTGACGGGGATCAATATATTCACACACTTTTCCATCGAAAAATGCATCTTCTTCTAACATTATTGCTACTTCTTTTTCCCATTCATCTATAAAAATTTTTGCATTGAGTTCTATTGAGTAAGCAGTATTTGCAAAAAGGGGATAGTCACCATTTACAGGTACCCCATTTTGCTTGTCCCACATTCCAATGGTTGGGCCTGATCCATGACCATAATATCCAATTGGGTGTGTATAAATTTGGGGTTTTATACCTTCATCCTTAGCTTGCTTAATAGATGATTTTAGCATTTCATTTCCTGTACGTCCAACTTTGAATTGATCTGTCAAAATATCCTGCAAACGATTACCTGTTTTTAATGCAGTAACTAAGTAATCAGGAGTTTTAGATTCATTTGGCATTAATACATATGCATGTTGTTGTGTATCAGTATTTAAGCCAAGATATGTAATCCCAAAATCAACATGTAAAAGATCTCCAGGGAGAATTACATTATCCGGTTTAGATTTTGAAAAAGATGATAAAAAATCAAATTTGTTGTTATCATTCCGTTGAATATCAACAGACGGATGAAACCACGTTACAAGATTAAGATCACGAATTCTTTCACGAAACCACCAGACTAAATCATCTGTAGTAGTAACCCCTGGCTCAATAACATTAGACGAAAATCCTTCTTTAATTATTTTGTGCGCAATATTGCATATGTTTGGATATAATTCCATTTCCATATCACTTCGAGTTTCAAGCCACCCAATTGCAACTTTTTCTGCACTAACCACACGATTTTTATATATATTAGGTAGTGATTTTAAAAACAGTTCGTTTTCTACTGCTGTTAACCCATCTGCTTGAGCAAAATATTGACTTTTATTTATTCCAATTTTATCAGGATTTTTATCAATAATTAGATCAGCAAGAGCACGATATTGATTTGGTTGTTTTTCTGGATCCCATGACTTTTTGAAAACTTCACCAACGTCGTACCTAGCAATTGCATAAGTTTCAAGAGGCATACTGTTACCTGGGTCAAAGATAACTAAAACCGTTCTTCTTCTTGCATTAAGCCAAGTTGCTGGTAACATAGTTCGAATAACTGGATCCTCATTATATTCTCTGGCTATAATAACCCACATATCTAGTTTGTTACGTTTCATAATCTCGGGCAAAACACTTGTAAATCGATCTTTCAATAATTTATTTCTAACCTCAGCTCTTTCTCTCATTGGTAATATTTGATTTTTTAAGGCATCTTGTTTGGTATCCAGCTTCCCGCATGCATTTGAAATAAAAATAATAATTATTGATCCGAATAGCTTTAGTAGTTGTTTCATAACACTCCGTTTTATAATATTTTTTTTGTTAATTTGTTGGAAGTTAAGTTTGTGAATAGATATAATAAATAAAAAGAAATTATAACTATTTAGAAAGAAGAAAAGGACATCAATGTATTTTATTTGTTCAGACTGTAAAAAAGAATTAGAAGAATTATCTCGACCATTAGGACTTTGCGAATGTGGTAAACCTCTTGAGGTACATTATTTGTGGGAAAATCAGGCGCGTAGCATCGATATTAATGATAATGAAAAAACACTATGGAGATATAAAACTGTTCTTCCTGAAGTAAATAATTTTATAAGTCTTGGCGAAGGACATACTCCTTTAATACCTATTGGAGAAAATCTTTTTTTAAAAGATGAAACGGTAAATCCAACAGGTTCTTTCAAAGATAGAGGGATGGCTCTTGCAATCACGATGGCAAAAGTTCAAGGTGTGCAGCAAATTTGTTTACCTTCTGCAGGAAATGCTGGTATATCTGCTAGTGCATATTGCAAAGAAGCTGATATTGAATGTCATGTATTTCTACCGGAAACGATACCTGATGAATTCAAAAAAGAAACTGAAAAATTTGATGCTAAGCTGACTTTAGCTGGGCAAACTATTTCAGATGCCGCAAAGGAAATGTTGAAAAATAAAGAAGATAATTGGTTCGATATTTCAACATTAAAAGAACCTTTTAGGGTTGAGGGTAAAAAAACATTAGGATATGAAATAGCCGAGCAATTGGGTTGGAAATTTCCAGATGTAATTATTTATGAAACTGGTGGCGGAACGGGTCTAATTGGTATGTGGAAAGCATTTTTGGAAATGAAAAGCTTAGGTTGGGTAAAAGGAAAACTTCCAAGAATGGTTGCCGCACAATCAGATGGATGTGCGCCTGTAGTGACAGCGTTTCAAAATTTAGAGAAAACGACAAAATTTTGGGATAATAGTTCTACTATTGCATTAGGCTTAAACGTTCCAGGACCTCTAGGTGGATCATGGATTTTAGACGTATTGTATAATAGTAATGGGATAGCATTAAGCGTGCCGGAATCAGAACTTTCAGATTTAACAACAATGTTCAATGAATTAACAAATCTTAATGCAAGTGCAGAAGCTGGTGTAGTGTGGGGTGCATATCATTCACTAATTAATCGAAATTGGATACACCCTAAAGAATCTGTAGTATTATTTGCAACAGGCATAGAACGTTGTAAATTCAAGTAATTTTATAAACTCACTTTATGATCAAATTAACAAGATTTACTTTCATAATTTTTATTGGCTTAATTTTTAATTCTTGTGAGCCCATCGCAAATCAATTCGATGATTTTGAAGATGCAGTGATGTATGAATCTTTAATAATCAAAGAATTTCCATCTAAAAAAACAATTAAAGTTATGACATGGAATATTCGTTTTGGTGTTGCAAGATTAAGATTTTTTGGAGATGGTTGTGGTGATCGAGTCATTATGACAAAAAAAGAGGTTTTACTTGGACTCGAAGGCCTAGCAAATAAAATAAAAATAGAAGACCCAGATATTTTACTCTTACAAGAAGTAGATATTCAGTCAAAAAAAACAGCTTATATTGATCAAGCACAATGGTTATTAGATAATACGGAAATGAATTATGGTGCTTACGCATCGATGTGGCAATCACAAGTTATTCTTGCGGATGGCTTAGGAAGAGTAAATACTGGCAATCTTATTTTATCTAAATGGAAACTAAAAGATGCTGAACGCTATCAACTTGCATTACGAGAAGATCAAGATGGACTAACTAAATATTTTTATTTGAAAAGGAATGTCCTTAAGGCAAAAGTTGAAATGCCAAATAATCCTTTTTATGCTGTTAATACTCATCTAACAGCATTTGCTGAGGATGATAGTACTAAGTTGCGTCATATTAATGGCTTTAAAAATATTTTAGATGGTATAGTTGCTGATGGTCAAAACTTTGTTGCGGGAGGTGATTTAAATGCATTGCCGACTAATGCGTCCAAATTAGATTATTGCTTAGAGGATCAATGTGAAAATGAATCATATCATTCAGATAAAGAGCCAGGCCACAAACCAGGAGCATACTTTGCGAAACAAATTGATGGTTTGTCAGATTTATATAAAACATACAAACCTGCAATTTCTCTTGAAGAATATGGAGCAAACGAATTAAAACATTTTACTCACAGTCCAGATAATAAATTAAAATTAGATCGTAAACTCGATTATTTATGGACCAACACTTCTTGGTCAAATAGTATTACACATCAGGAAGCAACGACATTATCTGACCATATTCCAGTAAGCGCCTTATGGGACGTAAAATGAATAAAAAAATACTCAAATTCACTTTTTCGTTATTAATAATGACAGCAATAAATGCTCAATGGAAATCTGAAACTGCATTCACTCTTGAAAAAGGTCGTAAGGAAATTAGTTTATTTGCCCCATTTAGAATTGGACTTCAAAATAGTACAGAACTTGCTATTAATAAATTTCTATTAATTCCAAATGTGTCAATTAAACAGATAAGGCCATCGATAAATAAATGGTCAATGGCACAAAGGTTTCAATTGGAATATCCATCATTGGGGATGAAATGGCTTCAAAGTCCTTTGGGAAAAGAATTAGGTGATCCTAACATGTTTGCGTTGATTTCACCAGAATTTGAAATTCCACAAATGATTTCAATATATGCGGAAATGATTGGGACAACAGGATCAACTCAAAATGGTCAATTAACCCTTAATGGTGGACTAGGTTTTTCTTTAAACGGAAAAAATTTATCAGATGATGCCACGATTGATTTACCAATAATCTATCCAAGATTATCAATTTATTATAATCAAGTTTTAATTCAACTAGGTGGAGAATATTATAAACAGTTTTCAGAAAAATTAGCTTATCTTGTTGATTATGATATGTTTTTAATGCCAAATGGTAGAGGTCGATATGCCTTTGAACATAAAAGTGGAATGGTTTGGTCAAAGAATCAAAAGTTTAAAATTCTTTTTGGATATAAATTGACTGCAGGGGAATATCCGTTTGGAACGCAAGCGCATTTATTACCATTGTTGGACTTACAATTTGGCTGGTAATTCATTTAAACAATATTTAATAATATTTATTTCTTTTTCGTTTATTCAATCACAAAATGTTTTAAAGACGATTCCTATCATCGAAGAATTAGGATGTGGAAATTGCCATAGTGGTGTAAATGTTTCAACGATACTATTGAATCGAGCCCCTGATCTAAGTTATGCAGGACTTAAATATAATGAAGCATTTCTTTTTGATTATCTTAAATCACCCCAAAAAATACGTTATAATATTGGTAATTCAAGAATGCCAAACTTTGGATTTTCTGATGATGAAGCTTTGGCTCTAACAAAATATCTTATGTCCCGAAACATTTTACCAGACGGGACATCAATACAGTCAAAATCAATTAAATCAAATAATAATGGATTTGATTTAATTCATCAAGAGTATCAGTGCACTGCATGCCATACTTTAAATGGTGTAGGTCAGTTGAAATCAACGGATCTTAATACTGCTAGCGTAAGATTGCAGAATAATTGGTTATATGACCTTTTATTGAATCCAGATTTATACGTTCCTAAAAAATCGCCAATGCCAAAATTTTTTGAAAAAGGTGATTTAAATGATGAAAAAAATATAACGAAAATGATTGGATTTCTTTCTCATATATCTAAAGACAAAATGATTGAATTAGAACGTGAATTAAATAAATCAAAACAAAAATACCCTAAAATTTCTAAGAAAAATGGTAAGAATATTTTTCTTTCACAGAACTGCCAAGCATGTCACAAAATGAATGGAGAAGATAATTGGTTTGTTTCTCATAATGCCCCTGATTTAACTGCACAGAAAATGAAGACAAAACCAATTTGGTTAATGAATTATTTGAAAAGTACACCACCGATTAGACCTAATGGATATTTTCCTGGGACAGGTAGTCGTATGCCAAACTATAATTTAACAAAAGTAGAAATAGAAAAAATTTATACATGGCTTGGAAAAGGAAATCTAAAAACAAAATTTAAAACAATTTCACCCTTTCAATCACAAAAAGTAAAAAAATTACTAAATGATCATTACTCTTGCTTGGGCTGCCATCAGCTAAATGGCAGAGGTGGAAAGATTGGCCCAGATCTCAGCAATGTTGGTAACCGCCTCACAGATGGATATATAAAAATGGCGATAGAAATGCCTCATATGGTAATGCCAGAAAGTATAATGCCTAAAATTGAAATCCCTCAAAATTTATTGCCATTAGTACAATCTTTTTTATCGAACAATAAAAATAATAATAATGTTAAATATGCTAATTTAATTTCCACGCCCCCGTATAAAATTGATAATGCTTATAAGTCAAATTGCGCACCATGCCATGGATTAAAGGGAGATGGTTTTGGGTTTAATGCTTCAAACCTTGATGTTTCACCAGGTAATTTTACAGATGGTAAAAAAATTAGTTTACGATCTGATAATGCATTGTATGATACAATTTATGGAGGTGGCAGAATTATGAATAAAAATCATTTTATGCCACCGTGGGGGAAAAAATTTGATAAAAAAGAAATAGTGGAATACGTATCTAAAATTAGAAAATTTTGTGAATGTGAACCACCAGATTGGTCAAAAAATTAATACTCCAAAATGAAATATAGTTTTTTAATTCTTGTATTTTTTAATTCACTATTTTTTGGTCAAAATAATCAATTTTCTGGTTCAGAGACATGTTCTTCTTGCCACCCGGATCAATATGATAGTTGGAAAGAATCGACCCATGGAAATGCGGGAGGAATACCAAACAAAGAACGGATTTTGGCGCCTTTTGATGGTCAAAAGATCGAATTAAAAAATGGATGGTTTATACCCTTTAAAGAAAATAATCGATATTATTTTCGTTCTCAGGAAAATGGTTTTCCCGAAAAAAAATATGAAGTTTTCGGAGTTGTTGGAGGTGGATTTTTGTATGGAGGCGGAACTCAATCCTATTTTGGACTCTTCCCAGATGGCACAATGAGATTATTACCATTTGATTATAACCCAGAACGTAAGATATGGTTTTTTGAATCTAATAATTTATCAGGATGGCTTCCTGCATCTAAAAATATTTCACCAAGACAAATGTCAGAATGGCCACCAAATAGAGCATTGGGAACTCTAGAGGAAAAACAAAATTGCCAACAATGTCATGGTAGCCAGATTACAACTGCATTTGAATTAAGTAAAGGTAAATATGAGACAAGTTTTACTGATTTATCAATTAATTGTGAATCATGTCACGGGCCGGCTAAAGAACATGTAGAAATCATGAAATTTGGTAAAACAATAATTAAAGGATATACAGGGATTAAATCTTTAACAACATTAAACAAAGAGGAATCTGTAAATCTATGTGCACAATGTCATGCACTGAAAGATGTAATTAGACCCGGATATTTACCCGGCATGGATTTTGAAAACTATTTCAGCACAAAATTTTCTATGTTAGGTGATAATCCATATCATCCCGATGGAAGAGTTAAAGCCTTTGGATATCAGCAAAATCATATTTTTAGTGACTGCTATTTAAATGGCTCTATGACATGTATAGATTGTCATAATCCTCATTCAAATAGTTATCAAGATATCAATCGCAATCCTCTTAAAGGAAGGTTTGATAATGGACAATGTATTTCTTGTCACGCATCTATTTCGGAAAATATTTCAGCGCATACTTTTCATGAAAGTAACTCTACAGGAAGTCAGTGCACTTCTTGCCATATGCCGTTTCAACAACATCGTGCTGTTGGTAATGAAATCAGATTTGCTAGAGCAGATCATACAATATCTATACCCCGACCAGATCTTGATAAAACACTAGGTATTACAAATGCTTGCTCACAATGTCATGACGAATTATCTAATAATCAAATTAGTAATCAAATTAAATCATGGTATGGGAAATTGAAGCCATTACATCCATTGGAATCAGCACTTTTTTCTTACATTGATAAAAATGATTCAAATAGTGATATGATAAAATTAATTGGTAGTAATCAAGATCCATACCCACAGGTTTTTGCAGGCCTAGCGGCGGCGTTTATGTCTGACAATGTAATGCAAGATTCAAAATTATATATCAATCGATTAATGAACTTATCAAACAATAAGGATTTAGATATTAAAAGCCTAGCACTCGCATATTTAGATATGATGGGCTCAACTAATCCATTATTATCAACATTTACAATTGACATCCTATCAAAATCAGGGAAAGATCAAAGTAAAATTAGAACACGTTGGTCAATTGCTTTAGCCTATAAAGCACAAGACCTATCTAATAAAGGATTATATTATGATGGAATTGAATTGTACAAGAAAGCTTTAACTATTTGGCCTAAAAATAATCGAGCGCGTAGGGGTTTAGCATCTACATATTTATTGATAAATGATATTGAAAATGCAATTATTGTTTATGGTGAAATTATTAAATCTAATAAACTTGATTGGCAGGCATGGGTGAGCCTTGCTAATGCGCAGGCAATTAACGAACAAAATGAAATAGCATTAGAAGCATATATGCGCTCTCTTGAGATTAATACTTACAATTCATCAGCTCATCTAGGTATTGGAAATATTTTGTATAAAATGAAGAATTATGTTTTAGCTGAAAAACATTTAATTAAATCTATTGAGCTAGATCAATCAATGACAGACTCTTATATATATCTAGCGGCAATTCAAATACAACGTCAGGATTTTAAAAGGGCCACCTCATATCTTAATCGGGGATTGATATTAAAACCAGATCACGAGATCGGGAAAATGATGAAAGATGAATTAAATAAACTTGATGAATAAAAAATTATGCAGCCGGTTCAATTATATGATGCCATCTATTTATTTCTAGGTCTTTTAAAACCTGATTTTTATCAGATGCAGGCCAATAAATATTAATTATAGAAATTTTATTATTTTCCCCAATTCCTATCATTTGTTGAAAAGGGTTTCCACCAAAACTTCCGCCACTCGAAACTGTTCTATGTATTGAAATTCCATTTTCTAAAACAATCTCTATTCTAGCACCAATTGCTAACGCATTTGACTGTGAGCCATGAAGCGATAAACCAATCCAATTTGTATTCCAATTCCCAGGGTTTTCATAGAGTGTATTTTGATAAACACTTCCTTCGTATGCTCCTCCCATAACTGCATGTATATCAAGATCACCATCTTGATCTATATCAGCAAATGAAACACCATGGCCTTTTTGAAGATGACCAAGCCTACTTTCAAAAGTAACATCTTTAAATGTCTGACCATTATCATTTATAAACATTCTATTAGGTTGAATTGATCTATAGTCTGGATCTCCAGTGCCAATATATAAATCTAAAAAACCGTCATTATTTATATCTCCGAAATTTGAACCCATAGTAAGCAAAGGATGATTCATATTTGTTTCAAAAGTCACATTAGAAAATGTACCATCTTTATTATTCTTGTATAATCTGGGGGTTTCTCCATCATTTGGTATACCTAAATAATCCATTGCAACATGCCCAGTAGAATTATCATAGCCTGAAACCCAAATATCTTCCCATCCATCATTATTATAATCGAATATCCATGCAGGAAAACTATCTATAGGTTCCAAAACACCTGCTATATTGCCAATATCAGTAAATGACCAATTTTCTGTTTCACCATTATTTCGATATAATGAATTTGGTTGACCTAACCTTGAGATGAAAATATCAAGATCACCATCATTATCAATATCCCCCCAGACAACTGCTTTAATAAAACCAAAAATATTTAATCCTATAGATTGTGATTTTTCAGTGAAAGTACCATCACCATTATTATGGTATAGCTCAGAATTATATATCGGACCATTAGTTGTTTCATTTCCTATAATAAGATCTAAAAACCCATCATTATTGTAATCTCCCCAGGACGCAGTTTGTGTCGGAAACTCTGAATAAATATTTGCAGAAATTGTGACATCTATAAATGTACCATCACCATTATTTTTTAATAACGAATTAGGTATTTTACCATCTTCTGAAAACCATCCGCCCCGCAAAACAAATATATCTACAAATCCATCATTATTGTAATCTCCATGAACCATATTTAGGCCACCAGTAATTCCAATTAGATTTGATTTATCAGTTTGGTTGGAAAAATTACCGGTTCCATCATTTACAAATAGCTGGATTTGATTGTGACTTCCCCAAGATGATGCCAGTATGTCTATATCACCGTCATTATCAAAATCCTCGGTAATTGATCCACCAGCAAGACCAATATGATCTAATCCTATTTTTGATGCAATTTCTTTGAATTCTGGGAATTCAACAGATTTTGAACCATTTAATTTTGGAATTAGCCATTTTTTTGGTACACCATCAGGGAAATCACCCTTTAACATATATGCAAGATTTATTAGCCATCTGTAAACAAAATTATCTGGATCTATAGATAATAATTTTTTATAGATTTCAATAGCCTGATTGGCGCCAGTCTTATCTCGATGTACTCCTGAACCTCTAATAGGTATGATACAAGATTCTGCATTATGACCATCAAGACAATTAGTTTCTTCTCCCAATCGTAAATTGGTTATCGCCAAAAGATCTAACACTGAATTAATAAATTCCTCGGGGGCATTCAATTGTAATGAGTCAATAGTATTTAATACATAATTATATTGATCAATAGCTTGCTTGGGATAGCCAGCATTAAGCATTTCATTTGCTATTACTGCTTGATGTTGAAGCTTCGAAGCAATATCATTATCAAAATTTTGTTTTTGTAGCCAAGCAAGGCGTTTTTTATTTTCATAAATATTTGTTTCTGGATTAGTAACGCTTGATTTTTCTGCAAGAATTTCAATCATTTTATTATGATTGCTTTTCTCTTGAGATTCGCACCCATTTAAATAAAAAATGATAAATATAAAAAGTGTCAGTTTAATTAGAGGATTCATTATATATAAGTATTTTACCCCAAATTTAATTGGTTATTTTGTATATTTGATTGCTTTTATCATATATAAGAGGAGGTAAGTAAATGCGAAAATATACATTGGTATTTTTATCGCTATTTCATATTTCAAGTGTATTTGGACAAGAAAAGCTTCACTTTGAATTTGGGATGGATTCATTAATAATGAATGTTGGTGAATCGAAAGAGATAACAATTAAATTATTAGATGAAAATGGAAAACTTGCACAAAATCCATTTTATGTTTTTGGAGAAAGAAAAACATTATCAGTTTCCCCTCGAATTAGTGATTCCACAGGCATTGCGAGTGTAACACTAAAAGCTCATAAGCCAGGGCGTTTGAGCTTAAGTACTCGAACTATTACAGTAAAACGGGAAGATCGTATTAGAGCAAACTTAATTATAAACGTACCCTCGCCTCCTTTAGATCGTATTGTTTTTAACCAAAGGCCTTCTAAACTTTACTCAGGTACCTCAACACCTTTATCAGTTGTGGTTTTTGATGAAGCCGATCTAAAGCGATCAGAATTAAATGTTAAATTAACATCTAGTAATAAAAACGTAGCTGAATTTGATATTCTTGGAAATTTAGAAACAAAGAAGTCAGGCAGTACTACAATTTCTGCTAGAATTGAAAACTTAAAAGAATCATTTAAAATTAATGTGGTGAAAAATCCTGTACGCAAAGTTACACTATCTTTAGATAAAGAAGAAATTAGAACTGGTGACGTTATTGTTTTGAATGCAAAAACTTTAAATAAAAGTGGTCGTATTATTGATGATATACCAATCACCTATTCTTACCATGGTCAAGCTGATTATGGTGAATTTGCGCTCCCTGCAGCAGGGTTAGTAACGGAAGATGGAAGGTTTGTTGCTGAAACTGCGGGTTTGTATACGCTTATTGCTTCTAGTAATGGTTATTCAGCTCAGAAAACAATTAAGGTTGTTCCAAGAGATGTGAAGAAACAAGTAAAGTTAGTGGGGCACGGATTAATTTCGAATGTATTAACAGGTGACTTGTGGGTTTGGGCTGGCGTGGATAAGCATGAAGGAAAAGATTTTGCTGTAACAGGTACTTGGAGTTCTAATGGTGAAGCTTATTTTTGGGATGTTACAGACCCTTCCAATATGACGATTATTGACACAATAACTGTTGATGCTCGAACAGTAAATGATGTAAAAATCTCAGAAGATGGTCGTGTAGGCGTGATTACAAGAGAAGGAGCCTCAAATAGAAAAAATGGATTTGTAATATTAGATGTAAGTGACCCATATAATGTTACGATATCAGCCGAATATAATGATGATATGACAGGAGGAGTCCATAATGTATTTATATATGAAAATCATGTTTATGCTGTAAATAATGGTCGTAAATATGATATCATCAATATTGATGACCCTGCAAATCCTTTTCGTGTAGGTGTGTTTGAATTAGACACGCCTGGTCATAGTATTCATGATGTATGGATTGAAAATGGGATTGCTTATTCTTCAAATTGGAGTGATGGGGTTGTTGCGGTTGATATTGGAGGGGCAAAATTTGATGAAACAGATCGATCTAAATCACAGTTTAACCCATTGTTATCAAGAACAGGCCAAGGTAGTCCCTCAAATCCTGTAAAACTAGCTTCAATGGAAGATCCAACAGGACGCAATCATGCGGCTTTCCCATTTTTGAGTAAATCAACTGGGAATTTTTATATTATAGCAGGTGATGAAAATTTTCCGTGGGGTGTTTTAGCTACTAAAGGTCAGCCATCAAATCCGCGAGGAGGTTACCATTTTTTGAATTTTACTGATCCTGATAACCCAAAGGAAGAAGCTATTTATGAGGTACCAGAAGCTGGTTCTCATAACTTGTGGGTATTCGATGATGTGCTAATAGCTGGAAACTATCAAGGAGGATTACGAGTTGTAGATATTTCCGGTGATCTCCTTGGAGATATTTACAAACAAGGCCGTGAAATTGGTCTTTATGTACCTTATCATAAAGAAGGTAAAATACCAAATGCACCATTTGTTTGGGGGGCACAACCGTATAAAGATTATATTTTCTTTGCTGATATGAATTCAGGATTGTATTGTATTCAATTGGTTGACGGCCAGCCATCAGGTAGGCGGATTCCGTGATAGAGCAACCGTTAAAATTGTACTTTTAAGAATTTGGAGATTAAAATGAAAAAAATATATACAATAGTATTTTTATTATCATTTACTGGGTTATTTGGGCAACCACCAAGGTCCCTCAATACGGATCTTGAATTTGTTTTTGAACATCCATTGTTACTTCACCGTCTAGACTCTCTTTCACTGAATATTGGTGAAGAAGCTTCAGTATTGATTCGCCTCGTTGATTTAAAAGGGAATCAAGTAAAAACCACATTTATGATTCGAGGACAAAGAAAAGCAATTGTTGCTGAGCCACGAAGAAGTGACACAACTGGAGTCGCAAAAGTAACAATAAAAGCACTTGATTCTGGAGAATTAAATCTTAGAGCGATGGCTATTGGAAAAAAAGGAAGAACCGTTGGTGCATTGAAAATTAATGTACCTTTAATTCCATTAGAAAAAATAACTTTCGTTAATCCGATCCAAAAAGTTTTTGTTGGAACATCCGTAAAATATTCTGTTAAAATTTTTGACAAAGCAAAAAGAATCAGAAAGAATATGAATGTTGTTTTTACATCAAGCAATAATAAAGTAGCTGAATTTGATAATTTTGGCAATTTGACGATTAATAAACCAGGTAAAACAACCATTACTGCTACAGTAGATGATATAGTAGAATCCTTAGTTGTATCTGCCAAAAAAAACCCAGCAAGAAAAATAAAATTTGATATAAGTGAAAATCAAGTAAGAACTGGCGATGTAATAAAATTAAATGCTACTGTTTTAGATGGTCGGAATAAAGTTCTTGAAAATATTCCTATAGTTTTTTCTTTTTCAGGTAAAGCTATTAATCAAACTGATAATTTTATCAATAATCGATCAACTGAAAGTATTGGTTTACCAGCATCCGGATTAATTACACAAAATGGTAAATTTGTTGCTGAAACAGCTGGAATTTATACATTAACCGCCCAATCAAGCGGATTTTCAGCATCTAAAAAAGTCAAAGTTGTTCCTAGAAATGTACGTAAGAGGCTTGAGGTTGTAGGACACGGTACTATTTCAAATGTGAATACTTCAGATCTATGGGTTTGGCCGGGTGTTGGAAAACATAAGGGAAAAGATTTTGCTGTAACTGGTACACACAGTGCGGATGGTGAGGCGTATTTTTGGGATATTAGTGACCCAACTAATATGGAAATAATTGATACAATAAAGGTTGATGCACGTACTGTAAATGATGTAAAAATTTCTGAAGATGGTAGAGTTGGTGTTATATCAAGAGAAGGGGCTTCAAATCGTAAAAATGGATTAGTCATACTAGATGTTACTGATCCATTCAATGTATCAATTATTAATGAATATAATGATGATTTAACTGGAGGAGTTCATAATGTATTTATTTATGAAGATCATATTTATGCATTAAGCGCTGGAAGGCGATATGATATAATTAATATAAGTGATCCTGCGAATCCATTTCGTGTGGGGTCTTATGAACTGAATACCCCTGGACACAGTATTCATGATGTCTGGGTAGAAAATGGAATTGCTTATTCATCGAATTGGAGTGATGGTGTTCATGTAGTTGATGTGGGTGGAATACAGCAGAGCGAGAAGTCAAGAGCTAAAAACCAATTTAATCCGTTTTTAGCATTAGCAGGCAAAGGGAGTCCAGGAAATCCAATAAAATTAGGTAGCAAAGAGGATCCAAATGGACATAACCATGCAGCATTTCCATTCCAAAGTGAATCAACAAATAAATTTTATATTATTACAGGTGATGAGTGGGCAAAGGCTGTTCCAGGTTCACCAGAAAGAATATTCCAAGGAGGATTCCATTTTCTTGATTTTACAGATATAAAAAATCCTGTTGAAACCGCAATTTATCAGGTGCCAGAAGTTGGATCGCATAACCATTGGGTTAAAGGTGATACATTATTTGCAGGTTATTATTATGGAGGAATACGAGTTGTAGATATTTCAGGAGAACTAATGGGTAATTTATATGCACAAGGTAGAGAAATTGCCTTCTTCAAAGGTGTAGATCCTGATGGTACAACGGCTAATCAAACCAATGTATGGGGAGTGATTCCATATAAGGGATTAATTTATTTTGCTGATCTCAATAATGGTTTATGGGCTGTTAGACTAGTAGATAATGAGCCATTAGGAACAAATTAAAATGAAAAAATTAATTAAATTCCCAATGAATATTTACATTGACTATGCTTGTATTATATGAGATAGTCTAAAGGTGTAGTTTATTTTATCAGATTTAATTAATTTTTTCATTAAGCATGAATAAGAGGAGATTTATGAATAAAAGAAAATTATTATTTTTACCATTTTTAATTTTTGTAATGCTCAATGGCCAAGATGGTAATAAAGAAAAGTTTCATTTTCAATTTGAAATGGATTCACTTGAGATGAATGTAGGTGAGTCTAAACAAATAAAAATTAAGCTATTAGATAAAAATGGGGAATTAGCTCAAAACCCTTTTTTTATTTCCGGGGCAAGAAAATCGTTATCGGTTTCACCAAGAATAAGTGATTCAACAGGCGTTGCTATTGTCACTGTAAAAGCACATAAACCAGGCCGTTTAAGATTAGGAACTAGATCAATAACTGTCAAGCGAGATGAGCGAATAAGGGATTTTATTATTGTTAATGTTCCATATCCACCTCTTGATAAAATAGTATTTAATAAAACTCCTAATAAGCTATATGCAGGAACGGTAACAGAATTCTTAGTTGAAGTTTTTGATGTTTCAGGTTTGACACGAGAAGATATAGATGTAGAGTTAATATCTAGCAAACAGTCAGTTGCTGAGTTTGATGCTTTTGGTAACTTAGAAACAAAAAAACCTGGTAGAATAACTATTACTGCAAAAGCTCAAAATGTAAAAGAAACATTTAAAGTTAGTGTTGTAAAAAATCCAACACGCAGTGTTGTTATGAATCCAGCTGAAACTGAAATACGCACTGGAGATGTTCTTCATTTAAATGGCCAAGCTTTAGATAAAAGAAAGTCTATAATAAAGGATGCGCCTTTAACATATACATATTCAGGCCAGGCCAATTATGGAGAATTTGGTCTACCAGCATCTGGATTAGTTACGAATGATGGAAGATTTGTTGCAGAAACATCAGGACTTTATACTTTAACGGCATCATCAGGCGGCTATTCAACACAAACTACCATAAATGTTTTACCTAGAGATGTAAAGAAAAAAGTTGAATTGGTAGGTCATGGATTAATTTCAGATGTTCTTACAAGTGATTTGTGGATATGGCCGGGAATTGGTAAACATAAGGGTAAAGATTTTGCTGTTACTGGCACATGGGGTTCTAATGGAGAAGCATACTTTTGGGATGTATCTAACCCAGATAGTATGATAATTATTGATACAGTCACTGTAGATGCGCGAACAGTAAATGATGTTAAGATTTCAGAAGATGGAAGGGTTGGTGTAATTACACGTGAAGGAGCATCAAATAGAAAAAATGGGTTTGTTGTATTAGATGTCTCAGACCCATATAATGTTACAATTTCAGCTGAATTCAATGATGATATGACAGGTGGCGTTCATAATGTGTTTATTTATGACAATCATGTTTATGCTGTGAATAATGGTAGAAAATATGACATCATAAATGTTGATGATCCTAAAAATCCATTTAGAGTTGGTGTTTTTGAACTAGATACCCCTGGTCATAGTATCCATGATGTTTGGATTGAAGATGGAATAGCGTATTCATCAAATTGGAGTGATGGAGTTGTTGCAGTTGATATTGGAGGTACAAAGTTTGATGAATCTGATCGTTCAAAATCTCAATATAATCCATTACTAATCAAGGCAGGTGAAGGCAGTCCATCATCACCAAAAAAATTAGCAGAAATGGGTGATCCAACTGGACGTAATCATGCTGCATTCCCTTTTTTAAGTCAATCAACCAATCAATTTTATATAATTAGTGGTGATGAAATATTTCCTTGGGGTGTATTAGCAACACAGGGTAAGCCTTCAAATCCTAGAGGAGGGTTTCACTTTTTAAATTTTTCTGACCCTGATAATCCAAAAGAAGATGCAATATATCAGGTCCCTGAAGCAGGTTCACATAATCTATGGGTTCATGGTGATACGCTTATTGCAGGTTTTTATCAAGGAGGACTAC
>MDSZ01114318.1_pt1 | contig 16758 bp, 15 predicted proteins | sample 811201 | NCBI WGS metagenome assembly MDSZ01 (sample SAMN05326647, study PRJNA326480) | marine metagenome | isolation source: seawater | place: Indian Ocean: North | collected 2010
CAAGACGGATGAAGTTGATATGACTGATGATGGGATGAGTGTTTATCACGTAGCTGATCACTACAGTGATGGCGATGATATCTTAAAAATGATACAGAGGAACCTCGATGATAAGTCTTTACCACAAGATATGGAATCCCTTTTGAAAAAATGTTTTTATTTCAATGATGGTAAATCTACCCAGAGGTGTTTGGATTTTCTGTGCACTCTCTCCTAATGACGAACTGCTGTGAGTTAAATGAGCGGTAAGTATAGGTTAGATAGCAGAAACGCTGCTGCTGCTGTTCGCATGCTGGAAAAAGTCACCAGCATATTCGAGAAGCACGGGATAAAGTATGTCCTGACTGCAGGGACGCTACTAGGAATTTATAGAGAGAATCGACTGCTGCCCTGGGACAATGATTTGGATCTGCGTATCTTCCGAGAAAATGAAGATCAAATCATCAGAGTAATTTCCAAGATAAAGCGCGCTGGTTATCTGGTACGAGTACGATATCAGAAAAAGGAAGATCTTCCGTTAAAGCTCGACGAAGTCAGGATTGTCAAGATTTACAATCGTAAGTATCTTTTCGCTAAAGGTGAAGTGATGATGGACTGTTTTATAGCAACCCGTCATGAGGAACAATATGTTTGGTCCTGCGGAGGTCTCAAACACTATACAAAGAAGAGTGTTCCGGCTCGTTTTTACGATAAATACGACAGTTTAACTTTCAAGGGTAAACGTTATTCCATTCCTTCTCATATAGATGATTATCTGACTTTTCGATACGGTGATTGGAAGACACCGCAAGAGAAGTGGGATTATAGAAGAGACGACGGGGCGATCACCTATTCAAGAGTAATAGCCGAGGAAAAAGAAGAATCTAAATGAAACAAGCTGTCATTCTCATCGCTGGTGGAGGTACTCGTCTTGGGGCTCAAACCGTGGCTCGCCCTAAATGTATGCTGGAGGTACAAGGTAAATCTCTTTTGGCGCGGATGCTTACGTATTTAAATCGGGCTGGAATTAAAGAGACTATCTTAGTTGTGGGTTATCAAGCCGATTTAGTTCGCAGGCATATTGGTCAGCAATGGGAAAGCATGTCAGTCCAATATATCTATAATGACAAGTGGGAAACGACGAATAACGTGGTATCACTGGCTATGGCTACTGACTCTCTGAGCCAGGATTTCATTCTCTTGGAAGGGGATCTCATTTTTAAGTGGGAAGCTTTTGCAAAAATGCTTGGTCCAAACAGAATAGCTGTAGATTGTTTCCTCCCGAATATGGATGGAACCGTTGTCAGTATTGATGAAATGGGATCCGCAGACCGATTCTATCTAAAATCTACATCTGGCAGACCATCTGATCTCTCTTCTTACTATAAAACTGTTAACATTTACAGCTTTGACTATGAGAATTATATGTCATCTGTTGTGCCCCGACTTCAGCGCTTGATTGAATCTGGTCAGGATCAGGTGTACTATGAACAGGCTATCGCCGAAGCTGTTGACGATCAGGATTTACAACTGGAATGTGTACTGTTTTCAGGTACGCCGTGGTACGAAATAGATACTGAAGAGGATTTTGATCAAGCCAAAGGTTTGTTTAGCAGTTGAGATGTTATGTGTCACTAGTACGGTCTATCTGGTTGCTTAACGGCCAGGGATAAAACAGAGAGATGAATCGGTCAAGACCTGAAATAAACCAACCATTCAAACGATATTCCACAAGTCCTTTATAGTATTTGAGTCGTTCACCTAGCGGTATAATAGTATTTACACTGCTAAATTCGTATCCCCACTCCTTCAACTCCTGGCCTGCAACATTTTCTATCAACCTGACCTGCCATTTTTCCAGGTCCTTTTGCCATCTTCCTACAGCAGTAGAGGAAATAGGTCCCCTTGTAGCGGAATGCCACGGCATCTTGTAGTCCGGAACGGCTATCTCCGCTGTTTCTTGGAATTGGAGCATCTCTTTATGGTATTTTTCACCCAGAAACCGGCACAATTCGCGGGTCCATTTTTCCGGATGAGTGATAAAATCTTCATACCGAATTTCTATAAATTGTTCTTCTGATAAGACTCTGCTTGCCTGTTTGCCCTTCCGAATTGCTTCCTGCCAGTTGAAAATGGAGTATACCAGATCTTCCTTCCACCAACGCATTTTAAGTAGAGATGCTATACAGTCTCTACCATCGCGTACTACATGAATAATCTGGGCATCGGGGAAAAGCGCCAGAAGCTGTTTGAGGTACTTGATATAATAGGGCCTCTTATCGCCCCAGCGGGGTTTGTCAAATTTTCTAGAATAGAGCCTGAAGACACCAGATGCTGCAGCTCCCAGTGATGTAGCTGAGGATATGATTTCTTTGTGGATAGCACCAATTTCTAGTCCAAGGTCTGGCAGTTTAGTACGTTTTTCAAAGTTATCCACAAACCAGTGCCCCAATTTAATCCTGTTTGCCTCATTAGCCAGATTTCTCCAGAGAAGTCTCCTTTTGTAGATTTTCTTGAGGAATTTGGTCTGAGGCGGCAAAGCGATATTCGGATGGCTGTGTAGAATCAACCGAATAAGAGTGGTTCCGGATCGCTCACAGCCGACAATAAAGATGGGTTTTTGATTATTTTCAGTCAATTAGTAGTACCATAGTCACGTTTTTGTTCAATTCTGAATTGTCGTAAGTTTAAGTTGGTGATGCGAGGGAAGCAATTGCATTCAGCTCTTTATTAGGTTAACCTTGGAATGAGCTGTCGGTCATCTAAAATGAATGTAACGTGGGTTAATAATAAATGATATCAGTCCTCTTAGAAAGCCACCACCTTTACTATCTGCCGCATTTTGAACCGATTGTAGCGGAGCTGAACCGACGTGGCGGATATGAAATAGCTGCATCGATCCCTCTGACTATTGGCGCTGGAGAGAGACGTCTCTTTTATGAAGCTGTACAGAGGCTAGGAGTGGAGTCGATCACCGCTACTGATGAGGAAGCAAGAATCGATAAACTGCGGCAGCGAGAATTCGATATTGTTATCGTAGGGAATGTGGGGAAGCTGGAGGAGATTGCAGCGGAGAACTCCATGGTTGTAATGGTCTACCACGGGATCGGATTGAAGCAGAGCTACTATAAAGATATGTCTCCGAGAGTGGATCTGCGGGCAGTGGAGAGTGAGGCACGATTCAGTGAGCTGAAGGCAGCAGGTGAGACAAATCTTGTCCTTTGCGGCTTGACGAAACTGGATGCCTTGGCCGGAGCTGATAAAACTTCTCGAGATAATCTACACCAGAGATGGAATCTCAATCCGGAATTGCCGACAGTTCTCTATGCACCAACATTCTATCCATCTTCTTTGGAAAAGCTTCTCCCCGAGCTTCCGGCACTTGCAGATCAAACCAATGTACTGATTAAGCTCCATAATTTCAGTTGGCATCAAAAGCGCTACAAACATCAGAGCCAAATGGCTTCAGAAATCACGGAAAGGAAAGAGGGGATGGTGCTCATCACGCCGGAGGAATTTGATATTATTAAGTTTTTTCATGAGACAGACATTTTAATATCGGATATGTCCTCAACTCTATTCGAATTTCTGGTTCTGAATCGTCCGATTATTCAGACGAAATTCTACACTCCCAAACCGAGACACCGTATTTTTCCATGGAGGCTCGCCCGCCGACTCGATTCTAAGCGTGCTGCCGGAATTGACTTTACTCATTCACTGAATCGTCCAAGTGATCTTCTGCCAGTTATTAAGCTTCTACTAGAGCATCCCGATGCAATGGCGACTGTCCGGGAAGCAGCAGCTAAACGATATCTTCATAAAGTTGACGGTCAGGCGTCATCACGTTTGGTGGATGCCATTGAAGAGAAGCTGAGGGAAAAGGAAAACTGTTGAACATCGGTATTTATGTCCCCAACTGGGTAGGAGATGCAGTCATGGCTCTCCCCTTCATCAATGTTATTCGTCGTGAATGTCCTGATGATAAGATCATCATTATTGGCAGGAAATGGGTGACAGATTTGTTTAAGCATCATCCGGCGGTAGATGAGATCGTCACTGTTTCAAGTTCTCGCGGTCTTGCAGGGACTACCCGAACCGGATTCAATCTGAGAAAGCTCAAGTTAGGTACTATCTATCTGCTCTCCAATTCATGGAGGAGCGCCTATCTGGCTTGGCTCTCTGCTTCTGACTGCCGAATCGGTTTTCGTGGGCAATGGCGCTCCTCTTTATTGACACGAGCTGAGTACCGCCCAACTGGACCGCTTCACCGATCTGAGATATACCTGAAGCTGATCGGAAGTCCAGAAGTTGGGTCTATACACGGTATCACTATCTCAGAAGAAGAAGCAGCGTGGGGAAGAGGAGAAATGGAGCGTCTTGGCTTGGAAAAACCGCTGGCTGTTTTTCCATCCAGCGTGGCGCCCTCCCGTAGGGTGCCTATTGAAAAGTGGATGGAGATATTGACTGATTCCGAACGAGGGGAAAGGGAGATACTTTTTTTCGGAAGTGATCAGGAGAGGACAATCAGCCAGACACTTGCGGAGCAATTGAATGATGCTGTTTCAGTCTGCGGTGATTACTCCCTTCGTGAGAGCATGGTTCTCATCTCTTTTTGCTCGTGTGCAATAGGAACTGACAGCGGACTTGGACATTTGTCGGCAAATCTTGGACTGCCGACGGTATCCCTCTTCGGAGCCGGTGATCCTGTGCGTACAACTCCTCAAGGTCCAGGAACCAAGGTCGTTATGTCCGGTGTTCATTGCAGTCCTTGTCGAAAAAATGTCTGCCTGAATCGGGAGGAACCGTTGATCTGTCTGACCTCGCTGGATGCCAAAAAAGTTTGGGAAACCTACACTTCGTCGTGATTTTCAAAACCGAGTGCCAGTAACGACTGTTTTTTCGTAACTTCGCCACCTAATCATGAAAGCTATCATCCTTGCAGCAGGCGTTTCCCGCCGTCTCTATCCTCTGACGCACGACACACCCAAGTGTCTTCTGGAAGTAGGAGGGCGCCCTATCATTGATTTTCAGATGGAAGCGTTGAAAAAAGCAGGAATATCAGACGCGGTTATTATTGTGGGTTATTTTCGTGAGAAACTGATAGATCATATCCAAAAAGAGTACCCTGATATAAACTGTACTTTTATCACTAATGAGCACTTCTTTGAGACAAACACATCCTATTCACTTTATCTATGCCGAGATGAATTTCGTACTTGTGAATCTGTAATTATGAATGCTGATGTTCTATATCCTGAAGAGCTTTTGGAAAGGCTTTTTGCTTCTCCTCATAATGACGTCATGGCAGTTGATGTGAAGGAGTGCGGACGTGAAGAGGTGAAAGTGATCGCCGGATCTGAGGAAAAGTTAGTAGCTATCGGGAAAGAGTTGATTCAGGAAAATTCGCTGGGGGAATTTATAGGTGTAGCTCGCTTTAGTCCAGAGTTCGGTGAGCGATTGGCATCCTCGCTGGAACATCTTATCGATTCTGGCGGTAAGGCTGACTATTTTGAAGCTGCCATCCATCCCCTTTTATCGGAGATGGATGTTTACTATGTTGATATTTCTGATCTGCCGTGTACAGAAATTGACTTCGTCGAAGATCTGGAAGAAGCACATAAGTTGGCGAAATCAGACTGGTTTACTAATCAGTAACAACTACTCCTTAAAATTGGAATTGGAAGTTGAGCTTAAGAGTCATATCAGGATCTGTGTCGTCTTCGAATAAAGTATAACGAAGAGTCGGCGCGATAGAGAACCCCGCAGACGATCGATAATGAATGCCCCCGATGAAATAAGTTTTACCGTCACTTTCGCTGTCAATATCCCCATCCATATTGTCTACTCTGGCTAAAACGTCTATGGTTTCGGATAGAGTAAAGTTACCGTAGAAGGAGAGCAGTTGTCCATTGTTCCCGCCGCTGTCTTCAGACTTGAGGAATTCTGTCCCTAGTCTAAGGGATTCTTTAGCATACCCGGCGAAACCTGACACCCTAAGTATTTGACTCGTAGATGTTGAGTCATCGTAGGGTTCGAAGGATACCACACCTCCAGCGTTCCAGCCGGGATTTGAATCCAGCCGTTGTTCTCCCAGTGAAACCAGCGCTGAAAGACGTTTGTGAGTATCAACTTCTTCGTTCTTGATTCCACCTCCGTTATAGGCGGCTACATGGATGAGAAGATTGTCAGACGGGCTCTTCCTGTAGGCGAGTCCCATGTCTGCTGTACTGTTAAATCCCCAGAGATGGGTAGGGAATTTCTCGATGAACCGCATTCCCCAATTTGCCGTTGCAGGGCCAAAATAGTTGGTGGGTTGTTGGCCGATAAGGAATGAACCTATGGCAGTGTTCCAAACTAGATAAGCATGTTTAACAATAAATGTAAGAGGATCATTTTCACCAGGGCGATAAGAGTCAATCGTCACTCTGGCTGCCGCATCGTCGGAAATACTTTTTCGGAAATCAACGTAAGTGCGAGTGACGTTGAAAGAGACAATATCGTCATATGTTGCATCAAAGAACACGAGATTGGTAATGTTAATATTCTCCTGAGCGTTGATATTCAACGCCATACAGGTAATACAGGTAAAAATTAATTTTCGCATTGATTATTCTCCTTTACTATTTATCAAGGCATCTTGAACTTGTGCTCTGGATGCCTTATGGTGAGTACAGGACAAGGTGACTTTCGTACTACTTTTTCAGTTGTGCTACCGAATAGTACATGGCTCAGGCCTCCCAATCCGTGGGTGGACATGATAATCATATCTACCTTTTCCTTTCTTCCTGTTTCAATAATCTCCCTTGCTGGTGAACCGTGCGTTAGTATAGTCTTCCTTCTAATGTTATCGGGGATCAGTTCATCGGCTAGTCTGTCCAAAGACTGTTTTACTAATTCATCATGTTCACTAGATAAATTCGGCGGTGGTGCTGCCCACGCGAAATCTGAAGGTGTGATTGTAGGTTGAATTACATGAACAATGCTGAGTTCAGCATCGAATTTTTCTGCCAGTATGATAGCGTATCCGAACGCATAATGTGAAAACTCTGAGAAATCGGTGGTGACTAATATTTTCTTTATCTCTAATGTATTGAACACTGGAGTGCTCTTTTCTTTTATGAAAAGTAGATAAATCTCAGAATTTTTGCAATAATTACAACTAAATATTCATTTGTCAATTCAATATATTTTGTGAGGTTAAATTACCAATATAAATCGACGGGGTTCTTTCAAAATTCCCTACTATTTATTAAATTCTTGATAGACTGCATATACTGCATTCCGAGGTATTTACTTTATGATGATAATGAGTATTGACAAAAACTCCGAGGTGAAATCATGAGCAATGCAAAACTGATCTTGGAAGATCAGACAATTGAACTGCCTATTATCGAAGGGTCCGAAGGTGAAAAGGGAATTGATGTTACAAATCTCAGGACTGAGACTGGTTACATAACATTCGACCCAGCCTATGGAAATACGGGTTCATGCACAAGCGACATTACTTTCATTGATGGTGAACAGGGGATTCTTAGATACAGAGGTATTCCAATTGAGCAATTGGCAGAGAAATCTTCATTTGTTGAAGTGTGCTTTCTTCTCATTTATGGTAAACTTCCGACTCAGGATGAACTAAACAAATTCAGGTACGAGATAAGGTACCATTCAATGATTCATGAGGATTTTAAAAGGTTGTTTGACGGCTATCCCATGAATGCTCATCCTATGGGGGTATTGGCCTCCACCGTAGGTGCTCTCTCAACTTTTTATCCCAGAACTGAAAATGGTGACATCGATTTGAATATTGTCCGCTTATTGGCAAAAGTTAAGACGCTGGCAGCATTCTCTTATAAGAAATCCATTGGACAACCGTTTGTCTATCCAAGGAACGACGTTTCATTCGAGGAAAACTTCCTCTACACCATGTTCTCGGTACCGGCAGAAGATTACAATGTTGAGCCGGTAATGGTAGATGCTCTTCGACTTCTTTTGGTGCTGCATGCTGATCACGAACAAAACTGCTCCACAGCAACAGTTAGAATGGTGGGAAGTAGTTTATCCAACCTGTTCATCTCCATCGCCGGAGGTATTGCTGCACTCTGGGGTCAACTGCACGGCGGAGCAAATCAGAAAGTAATTGAAATGCTGCAGATGATTCACGATGATGACCAGAACTACCAGAAATATGTGGATATGGCTAAGGATAAAAAGACTGAGTTCAAGCTTTTTGGTTTTGGTCACAGAGTATATAAAAACTTCGATCCCCGCGCCAGAATATTAAAGGGGGCTGCTGATAGACTTCTTGAACGACTCGGTGTGTCTGACCCTCTACTTCAAATTGCTATGGAGTTAGAGCAAATCGCGTTGAAGGATGACTATTTCATTGAACGGAAGCTCTATCCCAACGTGGACTTTTACTCAGGTATTATCTACCGAGCTATGGGCATACCGACACAGATGTTTACAGTTATGTTTGCACTGGGCCGACTTCCTGGCTGGATTGCTCAGTGGAAAGAAATGTCGGAAAGTGAAGATGGGCGGATTAATCGTCCGCGGCAAATCTATATTGGAAACACACTTACGGATTACATTCCGATTGACAAAAGGTAAAGCTGAAACCAGACTGTTTTCAATCATAACCTCATTTATGATATCAATCCAATCTTTGGTTAACAGTTTCTTTCCTTGGTGATATTTTCACTCTAAATTCTAAGCCATTTACTAAATCATTTAACTCATGAAGATAGCATTTATCACATCCGGTGGACTGGCCCCTTGCCTTTCGGCATCAATCGGTGCTTTGGTGACAGAATATTCAGCCAACGCTCCAGATGCCCAACTCATGGGCTACCTTAACGGTTATCGGGGGCTACTCATCGGGCAGAGCATCGATTTTCCGGACACCGTTCGCCAAAACAGTGAAGTCCTGATGGAGTACGGCGGAAGCCCTATCGGAAACAGTCGAGTGAAGTTGACCAATGTGGATGATTGCGTAAACAAGGGTTATGTTGAAGAAGGAGATAATCCGGTAGAAGTCGCTGCCGCACAGTTGGTTAAGGATGGGGTGACAATCCTGCACACCATCGGAGGTGATGATACCAACACAATGGCGGCTGCACTATCTGCTCATCTGGCGGAGAAAGGTCACAAACTTACCGTGGTAGGATTACCTAAGACTGTAGATAATGATGTGGTTCCCATCACACAATCTTTGGGTGCCTGGACGGCAGCTGAGCAGGGAGCGATTTTCTTCGAGAATATTGCCAACGAAAACACCACTAGCACCCGCCAGCTTATCATCCACGAGGTAATGGGTCGCAACTGCGGCTGGCTGACTGCGGCGACTGCTCGGGAATACAGATTGCGTTTGGCGAAACGGCGCTTTCTCACTGAACTGCTCATTTCCCGCGAGCGATGGTATGTGGATGCCGTGTACGTGCCGGAACTTGCTATTGACTTTGCTATAGAGGTAGAGCGACTTCGTGAACGGATGGATGAGAAAGACGGAGTTAACATCTTCCTGAGTGAAGGCGCAGGTGTAGAAACCATCGTAGCGGAGATGGAAGCTGCAGGTGAAGACGTTCCGCGGGATCCGTTTGGTCATGTCAGGCTGGATGATATCAACCCCGGACAGTGGTTTGCCAAACAGTTTACGGAAAAGCTCGGAGCGGAGAAGACACTTGTACAGAAGAGTGGCTACTTCGCCCGGTCGGCTGCACCTAATGACCGCGATCTTGATCTGATTCGCAAGTCTGCTAAGCTGGCAGCCCAGTTTGGACTGGTAGGCAAAAGTGGTGTTGTTGGAATGGATCATGACAGTGGTGATAAACTGGGACTTATTGCGTTTGATCGCATCAAAGGCGGAAAGCCATTCGATACTACGGTACAGTGGTTTGTGGATATACGTAATGAAATTGGACAAACTTGAGCCACAAAGGCTCCAAGACACAAAGGACTTAATAAACGATTTTATCCTAGGCTTATGAAAGTGATGTCTAATAACTATTCATTAATCTTCGATATGTACTTTATTGTTCATCTTTTCTTGGTGTCTTAGTGACTTCGTGGCAAATTGTTTATAATAAATAAGAGAGGTAATAAATGGAAGATTTAATTCAAATAGCAAATACAATAGTAGCAGATGGTAAGGGAATTTTGGCGGCAGATGAAAGCACTCCCACCTGTACAAAGAGATTTGAATCCATTAGTGTGGAGAGCACCAAAGAGAGTCGTAATGCATACCGCGATATGCTCTTTGGTACAGAAGGGATGGAGAATCACATCAGCGGTGTTATCCTGTTTGATGAGACGCTGCGCCAGTCCACAGTGGCGGATGGTACGCTCTATCCGGAGTATCTGAGCGCCAAAGGCGTTCTCCCCGGTATCAAGGTGGACAAAGGCGCCAAGGCGCTAGCCGGTCACGACGGCGAAAAGGTTACGGAAGGGTTAGACGGTCTCCGAGAACGGCTGGCTGAGTATAGCGATCTGGGATCCAAGTTCGCCAAGTGGCGGGCGGTCATCACCATCGGTGAAGATATTCCCAGCCGTACTTGCATCGAAGCCAATGCTCACGCCCTGGCTCGCTATGCTGCTCTCTGCCAGGAAGTGGGCATTGTCCCCATCGTGGAGCCGGAAGTGCTCATGGATGGAGACCATACGATTGATGATTGCTTCGTGGAGACTGAGGAGACGCTGCAGGTGGTGTTCGAGGAGCTTTTCAAACAGGGCGTCCTGCTGGAAGGGATAATACTGAAGCCCAACATGATTATTTCCGCATTGGACTGCCCCGAGCAGGCATCGGTGGAAGAGGTTGCCGAAGCGACGGTGGAGTGTCTTTTGCGGGTGGTGCCGGCGGCAGTGCCGGGGATCTGCTTTCTTTCCGGCGGGCAAAGTGACCTTGTCGCTACTCAGCATTTGAACGCCATGAACGATCTTGGTGTTGACTTACCGTGGAGACTTAGTTTCTCTTACGGTCGCGCTCTGCAGGCCGCGGCATTGAAAGCGTGGAGCGGAGATGCAGCCAAAGTTTCGGCGGCTCAGCAGGCATTCTTGCACCGAGCCAAATGTAACGGTGCGGCGGCGACGGGGAAGTATAACGAAGAGATGGAAGCTTCTAGCTAATCTCCGTTCTTGAGCAGTCCCCAACCCGTCCAAACGATAGAAACCGACATTCCCGCATAAAACGGCTGTACTCCGAGTAACGGTACATCTGTTGTTCCAAGCAGAAGCCAGATCACACTCGCTCCGGCTGAAGCGATCATCATCCACTCCACTTTTTGAATTCTGACTTTCGGAAGGAATGTTGCCAAAAACGGCAGTAGCAGTCCAGGTACCACCACACTCCCCAGCGTAAGCCAGAGATTCACTACGGATGGAATCGACCACGCCAGTATGAGCGACCCGATTGCGACGACAATTAATCCCATTTGAGTTTGCTTGACCGAGTCTCCGCTTCTTTTCGCCATGATATCTCGGCCGAAAGTGATGGCGCTGATCAATCCCAGAGAGTCCACGGTGGACATGATGGTGGCCAGCAGTCCGGCGAAGAAGAGTCCCTGCAGGAGCGGCGGGAGTACCTCCATCCCTAGGAGCGGGAGGGCGAGTTTCGCGTCTGTGATGACATCTACAGGTAAGAGGACGGAATAGAGTCCTGCGGTGAGAGTAAGAAAATCGAATACGATCCAGAAAAGGATGGAGATAATGATTCCCTTTCGTGCCACTGCTGGTGATTTCGCTGCTGCGCAACGCTGATAGAATCCGGGATCTACGAAAGTCCAGAGGGCAATGAAGAACCATATCACGATATACTGCGTTGTGTTTCCGCCGTGCCACGTCAGGTGGAGTGATTTGCCCATTCCGTTCAGCTTTCCCGCCAGTTGTCCGAACCCGCCGTACTCGCCAATTGCATACGCCACGAGAGCGCCGAAGCCGGCGAACATGAGCACAAACTGCAGCACATCCGTCCGCACCACCGAGCGAAATCCGCCCCGGTAGATGTAAATCATACTCAAGAGTGTAGCAATTACAAGTGCGGGAAGAAGCGGAAGTCCGAAAAGAAATCCCAGAAGTACGCCCACACTCAAAATATACGGAGCCGGTGAGGCGAGGATCATCACCAGCACGGCGCTGATCACGGCCGGTCCTCTGCCGTAAGCTTTTTGGAACCGGTCCGGGATGGTGAAGGATTCGCTCTGTCGAATCCGGCCTGCCACAAAGAAGGCGAAGAGGAGGGCGAAGATGTAGTAAGGGAGTCCGAACACCACCCAGTTGGAGATGCCGTCAGAGTAAGTAAACTCGCCCACGCCGAGAATCCCGCCGTACCAAGTAGCTACCAGTGAAGCGGTGAAGGGAAAGATTGTCAGCTTCCGCCCGGCTAAGAGATAATCGCTTTCGTTCTCACTGAACCGCTGCCTGCTGCGAAAAAGTCCGATGCCGAGAGTCATCACAAAGTAGATGAGAACTACTAGGGCGCCGGGAGAATCGAAGGGGAGTTTCACGATGGGTGAGAAACGAAGACCAGCACTGTGCCGTTCTCCGCAGTCACAGTAAAGGAATCGCCGGTGGCTTCATTGCTCATGCCGTGACCGCTGCCGGAGAACATTTCACCGTGTAGATCGTACTTCAAACCGTCTGTGGTAATCTTCACTGACTTTCCTAAACAGTGTAAGGAAACTCGCCGACCGGCTTCAGCTTCAAATTTTTTCTCACCGGAGAGAGGTATGATGGTGAAAAAGTCCGTGACGGCTTTCAGCCGGATGGCTCCGCTGAAGTTGGCCAGCAGATGAAGATTGGCCAGCGTGTGATCATCCCTTAGTCCGGTGATTCCCAGTAGAGTTACTTCCGAAATACCGTTGTTTATACACCTCTCTATAGCTTTTTCTAGATCAGTATTCTCTTGTCCATTGTCCCAGATGACATCACCGCTGAGGCTTTCCCGGTCAGCCTGGAGAGAGTCGAGATCACCGATAACGAGAGTTGGCGTGCAGCCTGCGGCTAGAGCTTTGTCAGTGGCGCCGTCACAACAGATGAGAGTACCGGCGGAAGTGAGGATGGAGAGCGGGACAGAGTGAGTAGGAAAGAGGCCGTCAGCCAGAACGACTACCGGCTCAGGATAATCTACTTCTCCCACGATGTTCCCAGCCACGCTTCAAACAGTTGCTGTTGATCGTCTGTCGCTTCTTCAAGCCGAATAACGGAGAATTTGTCAGGAGGAGTGGTTGAAGGTGTTATCTCCAGTTCAGCAATTTCCCCTTCCCGGGAGATGAGTAGACTCGCTTTTTCATCCACAGTTGTTTCTTTTAAAAGTTTAACCGCATTGTCTGGTGTAAGCCGGTTTCCGTTTAGTGCGATGAGTTCGTCATTCACATTAACGCCGCCATCTGCCGCCGGTGTACCGTCATAAACGGTCTTGATTATAATCCGGCCGTCACTGGACTTATGCTTCAAACCGAAGTAGGCGTCAGATTCTTTGGTATCATCAGCGTAGCTCCGCTCAAGTTGGCAGCCCACAGATGAGAGAAATTGGTCGTAGTCAAGTTCTACAACACTGTCCACATATTGCCAGATGTCGCTCAAGTCTCGGCCTGCTACTTCTTCACAGATCTGCCGGAATTCTTCGGATTTAAATCCTCGCTGTTCACCCTCATAGATTTTGCTGTACACTTTACGGAATACATCATCCAGCGACTTTTCACCGCCGGTATTTTCAACGATGACCAGGTTCAGCAGAAAGCCCACTATAGCTCCCTTGGAATAGTATGAAATAAGTGTATTGGGTGAGTTCTCGTCCTGTCGGTAGTACTTGATCCAACTATCGAAGCTCGCCCCAGCCAGCGATTGTACCTGCCGCCCCGGAGTTGTCTCCACCAGCTTGATAAGCCGTCCCACGTAATCGAAATAATCTTCTTCCGTGAACAGTCCTGCCCGGTAGGGGATGACACTTTCATAGTATTCGGTGAAACCTTCGGCTATCCACAAGTCGGAAGTGTAGTTTTCCTCATCGTAATCAAAAGGCCCCAAGGCGAAAGGCCGAATCCGCTTCACGTTCCACGTGTGGAAAAATTCATGGCTCATGAGCGTCAAGAAATCTTTGTACTTCTTCTCATCGGAAAACTTCCACCGTTGTCCCTGGACGGTACACGAATTGAGATGCTCTAATCCACCACCTCCGCTCTCCAGAAGAAGTACAAGAAATACGTAATCGTCGTAAGGAAATGAACCAAACAGTTCTTTCGTCTGTTTTACGATGGCTTTCATATCGCTCAGGAATTTCTCTCGGTCAAGATTGCTCTCTCCATAGATGGCGAGTTCATGGGTGGTTCCATCCACCTTGAATTTGAAGACCTCGTGGTTGCCCATGAGGATAGGTGAATCCACCAAGATATCGTAATTGGAGAAAACGAACGTTCTGGTCTTGCCGCCGGCCATTGAGAGTCCGGTGGAGATCTTGCGCCAACCTCGCGGGAGCTGAATCTTAAGTTCGCCCGGTTGATCCTCAAGTCCGTCTACGTAGAGGAAGACTGAAGCGCCGTTCAAATAACCACGGGAGTTGTTCAGGAAGCTGGTTCGCACCGACTGCTCGTACGCGTATACTTTATAGGTAACCGTGAAATCGGAAACTCCATCGGTGGCAACTTCCCATAGATTTTTGGTACTCTTATGTACCGGCAGTTCTCGTTTACCTGAGGAAGCTTTGACTCTAGGGATGTTCTTGGAGAACTCCCGTACGAGATAGGAGCCCGGCGTCCAGACCGGCATTTTCAGCGAGGCGGTTTCACCGGAGTAGTCTTCAACAGATAAAGTCACATGAAAGTAGTGACTGCTGGGCTCCGGCATTGAAAGAGTATATGTGATGCTTGGATTAGCCACGACATTGCTCCATATCATCATACAGGCCAGAAGCACTAACTTGAAATTCTTCATATGCAACAGTCTCCTTTCGTTTCACAGCGCAGAAAAGTTACGCAGTGGGGTGGCATTGTGGAAGGAAGAATTGGGTTGTTGAAATAGATACAATAAAGTATATTGGAAACGATAATAACGGATAACGTTTCCAATGACTGACCAGATAAATCCACAACAAGAGCATATATTAGAAGAAGGATTTGAAGAAGTAACCAGTCAAGGCGTCCGAGCTTTTACGGTTGAATCTCTAGCGTCTCGGCTTGCCATGAGTAAAAAAACCATCTACAAATTCTTTCCCACAAAGGAAGATCTTCTTGATAAGATCTTGGAGTTTGCCACGGATCGTATCATACATGAAATTGAAAGAATCCGATTGGAAGAACCCAATCCTGCCCGGCGCTTTCTCCTGATGATGGACTTCATCGTTAAGATGGCTGGGAAGGTATCACCTCAGCGGCTGTCAGAACTGAAAGGCCGTTATCCACTGCTATGGAAAAAGCTCGAACAGTTTCGCTTGGAACGGAGAGCCGATTTCTATGAATTTCTATCTGATGCGCAAAAGGCGGGATATGTCCGGGCGGATGTGGATATTGATGCCGTTGCCACTTTGTACATCCACATTGTCAACTCAACTTTTCAACCTGAGTTTTTCGTGCAGAACGACATGTCAGTTTCGAAGACCATCCGGCTCTTCGTAGATATCATCACACAGGGTTTATTTACTGAAAAAGGACTCAAGAGTGTCGGGACTGAATAAAATAGTTTTAAAGTATCCCCGGACTGTGATTGCTCTGTCTCTATTTATTACGGTCATCATGCTCTCCTTTCTTCCCCGCATTCAATTTGAGTCGGATGTGAAGGCGATGATTCCTGATGATTTTCCGGCGGTAAAATATTTAACTGATTTAGACAGCATTTTCGGCGGTAGCGATATTATCGTAGTTGCCGTGGAATCCGATTCACTTTTCAGTCCTGACAGGTTGAAGAAATTTGCTCCACTGGACACACTTCTGGCGAATGTGGAGGGAGTGGATAGAGTGATGTCGCTTTACTCGGCGAAAGAAATCTCCGGCGGTGCTGGGATGCTGTCTATTGATAATTTAATGGATGAAATCCCTGACAGTCCTCAAGGAATAGACTCTCTTAAGCAAGCAGTTCAAGCCAGCGATCTTGTTTATGAAAGTCTTGTATCAAAAGACTTTGGTGCTATGGCATTTTTCCTGATGCTGGGTGCTACTGTAGAATTGAATGACAAGGGGATACGTGATGAGGTTTTGAAGGTGATTGAACCTTTCCGGGAGCCGGAGAAAATATATGCAGCTGGCCTCCCTTTTACACGTTCCAGTATTGTGGAGACCATGCAGACCGACATGAAGTCATTTCTCCCCTACGGTATATTACTTATGATTATCTTATTGGCACTCAGCTTTCGAAGCTGGATGGGGGTCTTTCTTCCGCTTGCTGTGGTGATCATGTCCATCATCTGGACGTTGGGACTTATGAGCATGCTGGGAATCAAATTTACCATGATCTCCATCCTGATACCGGTGATGCTGATTGCTGTAGCCAATGACTATGGGATTCACATCATTGCACATTACTTTGAGAATTTCAAGCGGCAGAAATTCACTGAAAAAGAAGCCAATATCCGTGATACCATCGGTAGTCTGAACAAGCCCATTTTTCTTGCCGGCATCACCACCATCGTCGGTCTTATGAGTCTCCTTGGACATTTTCTTCCACCTGCCAAACAACTGGGACTTCTTGCCGGTTTCGGTGTATTTACTGCCTTTTCCCTGAGCCTTACTTACATTCCTGCTGCACTTAAGATTCTTCGCATACCGCCGTGGATCGCTGAGGGCGGTCAGGATCATC
>MDSZ01191031.1_pt1 | contig 16758 bp, 19 predicted proteins | sample 811201 | NCBI WGS metagenome assembly MDSZ01 (sample SAMN05326647, study PRJNA326480) | marine metagenome | isolation source: seawater | place: Indian Ocean: North | collected 2010
GAAAAAGTACGATTTTGTTTAATAATTAATTTCATTTCATTAATATCGATGATAGGATTAATAGTTATTTTTAAAAATGATGATAGTAAATATTTCCGTATTGGTCCATATGATGATTTGAACTTAATTTCAGTTACAATTGATACATGGACTAAATGGATAATTGTTGTTATTTTTTTATGTATAATGGGTGTAATTGATGTAATTATACGAGAATTAGGACTTCCTGTACTTGATTTTAATGTTTATAATCCTGATAAAAAGGTGATTACTGATTTCACAAGGAATGAACTTAATTATTTAAGCAATAGTATGTTCATGGTATCAGCGATTAAAGGCGTTTTTAATACCGTAATTAGCATCACTCAGTTAGACCTGGCATTAATTACTGTAATAATTAAAGAATTGACAAGCATTGTTGCAATACGTTTTTTGTTAAATGAAAAAAAATTTACAAATAAAAAAAATTTACGAGACCTTAATCTTAAAATAATGCCTGTTACATAGCTATAATTTCTATTTTAATATTATAGATATTTATTGATGACTAAGTAGATAATTAAAGTTTTGTAAACTCACAAAACCAATTTCCTTTTTCATTAAAAATAGTATTAATCGTAATGTACTTTGTGAAAAAGTTCATATAATTTTTAAACATTTCTTCGGTAAATACATAATAGTATCTATCATATATTTCATAATGGCGTTTATTATCAATATTATACGGTTTATTCCATTTAACGATATTATGACCTGGTTTAAATTTTTTATTAGTAGAACCATTTTGTTCAACAGCCCAAACTGTAATTAAACCTTTTCCACCAGATTTAAGAACATTAATCATATTCATTACAGCTTTATTTCTGGATTCTTCTGTGGCAAGATGATGGAATACCGCAATTGACATACAAAAGTCAAAAATGCCGTCTACATAAGTTTGATTAATAGCATTTCCATGTTGTACATTGAGCCCCTTGTCTTTACATACTTTAATTAAACCTTGGCAGGTGTCTATTCCTGATATAGAATGACCCTTATTCTTGGCATAAATCATATTTTTTCCGTTACCACAGCCTATCTCGAGACCATAAGAATCTGGTGGAAGATTATCAATAAAATTCATAACTCCATCCCATGGAGAAATTCGTGTATCTGAAAAATGGTCATATATTTTATCATAGACTTTGAATACGTTTTCTTCTTCAATATTGGTTACAAGAAACATGGTAATTTAATTATAAATTTAATAATAAAAATGAATTGATTATCAAATTTAATTAATATAATGAAATATTAGTATTATTTTTAGAGTCAGCACTTGCAATATACATTCTTTTAGTATTCTTATTAAAATAAATATTTCCGTGGCTATCTATACCAATAATACCACAGGTACCACTTGGCATATTTTCAAGTGTATCATCTATACATTCACTAAGACTTTTATTTGTATATTTCATTTGATAAAAAATTTTACTAGCAACATTATTTTTAATTATTTCTTCTCCCTGACCTGATACAGAAATACCACAAATTTGATTAGATGCAATAGATGAAATTCCACACATTGGTGTGTCACCAATTCGCCCAGGCATTTTATTGGTTAAGCCTCCTGTGGAAGTAGCACAGCATATATTACCAAATTTATCTCTTACCACAACACCTACTGTTCCAAGATCATCATCTAATTTATCAAGCATATTACGAAATTTAGACTTAAAATATTGAGAATTAACTGTGCTAATTTTATGAGAATGACAGTATTTTTTAATATTTTCATTTCCACAAATTAAACCCATATTGTTTTTATTCATGATATGTTTAGCAAGTTTTACAGGATTTTTATGAATATTACAGTTAGAAATAGCCCCCCAATTTCGTGTTTTACCATTAACTATTATGGCATCGTGAAAAATCTTATTTTCTTTATTTTTTGTTGCACCTATACCTGCATTAAACAATTCATTATTCTCAAGTTTTATACAACATCTTTCAACAACATCTATTGCTGGTATATTATTTTGTAATAAATTTTTACCAAAGTTTATAATCTTTTTTAGAGCATCCAAATATAATTTTTCTATCTGTTTAAGTTCTTTCTTATCTATTATAAATTCTCTCAAACTTGAACCAGCACCACCATGAATGATAATAGAATAACTCATATATTATATATAGCTATTTATTTACTAATATATTTAAATTCATATTTTAAACAATAGGTACAGCACTGTTTTATAAATTTGTAAGCAATTGAGATTAGAAAAAAAATTATAACTTATACATTTGTATTATTAAAATATTTATATAATAATTAAAAAATTATATAATTATTCTTTATCAAGCATATTTTGTATTTGTTTTATTTCATTACGTTTAGTGTTTACCCATAACTGATGCAATTCATCATTATCCATAGCAAGCGATTTAATTAATGGTTTAAATTTTTCCAACGTCATAGAATCGCCGTTTTCAAGCAACGATGATGCAGTTAATGCTTCCGTAGCTTTAATTTCTTTATTTTTAGTAGTAACAAAACTATTTAATTGTTCACGCAATGCCTGTAGTTTCTGTTTTTTTGCTTTATTCCATATAGTAATAATTTCATTTTCATCAAGTGATTGAGTACCATCTATATCAAGTCCATCAAAAATTTCACGTATATATTCGTCTTCGGATTTATTTTTTTCTTTACCAAAACAACAACCCATATATTATACTATCTTAAATTAATATTATCACCAATATTTAATTTATACGATTAAAATTCTGGATTTTTTTACGCCTATACATCGTTATTAATATACAGATCTAAAATAGTATTCATTATATCGGATAAATTAGTTTGGGTCATAAATTGTTCAAAAAAAGTTTTAGGGTCTTGCAATTTATAAAATGGCTTAGATTCATGTATGATATCTATTGTATATGAAGGTAGATTTGTTACTAATTCATCTATTTTTTTAGAAGATAAATCATATGGGCAATTTTCTTCAGTGGAAAGAGCTTTGTATTCTTGACTCAACTTTTGAAACTCACTAATCATAGTAGTTTCTATTAAACGCACTACAAATGAACAATCAACAATTTCCCATGTATTATCTGAGTTAACATTATGAATCCAAATATCTTTTTTTTCAGAAATTAATGCTAAATTTTCAGGATATAAATAGTATAATACACATGCAAGGTTATAGTAAGTTAAGTCATTAAGGCATGCTAACATTGAAGTTCTTAAATTAGATGTAACATCCGATTGTGCAGGCTGCAATTCATTTTGTTGTTCCATATATCTTTTATATTCAATAAATTAAATTATGTTTTTTTTAATTTTCAGAAAGATTTTTCTTTATAGATTGCATAATTTTTATAGATTGGATAATTTTTTTTCCAGAAGTTTTATGATGCATATTTACATGGTATTTCTTATTGATAATATCAATAATATTTTCAAAGGAGGCCAATTTATCTAAAAAATAGATATAATCATATTTAATTGATATATTGATTAAATTTTCTATATCGATATCTGAATCAACCGTCAATTTACTTAAGAAATCATTCATTTCAGGAGAATCTTCATACTTGAAATACTTTAGATAAATAAAAAATATACAACAATCTTTGCGCGTTTTATGTGAGTTTATTGAACTAAATATATCATATTTTTTTGCAATATTAGACCATCTTTTAAGTTGTGTATGAAGCAAGTTACAATTATATTCTGAACATTTATTGACAACATATATACGACATATATGAGAAATGTATTCAAGAATATGTTTTTCTATTTCAAGATACTTTTCTTTTGATTGTAAATTATTTAGAATCTCACTATATTTATCCAGTTCAATTGGTGGTTGATCGTTAAATGTATTCATAACCATGCTTTTAAGACTATACCAAAAAATTTCTATGTCCTTATCGGGCTTATCACTATTTTTTATTGTAAGATATGGGTCGTCAAGCATTAATATATATATTATACATATTAATCTTTAATATTAACAAACTCCCATGAAATTCCACGTAAAAACAATCATAAATAGCACTTGAACTACACAAATGAAGAATAATAAACTATAACATAGCATCTTTTTAAATGATTGATATCTAAATGCATATGTCCATGGAATTGCATAGGTAATAGATAAAACGATTAGTAAAAATATTGTTAGCTTAACCCACAATTCGAGTAAAGTAATAGATTGCATTTATATATATGTATAAATTTTTACTGTAACAAAATTTCTAAATCCAAGGGTCATCAATTTCAAAATCATCTTCTACTCTGGGAGGGTCTGCAGTATGACTGGGTTCTTCAATATAGCTCCAAGATATCCAAAAATACATACATAGGTGAACAAACATAGTAAACACAACAACAATCGGGATTCCAGGCAAATTGATACCAGGTAAAATTGCTATAGCAAAAGTAAAAAAAGCAAGACCTACAGCTACTGTAAACCAAACTGCAAATTTTTTTGCATACTTTCTAATTAAACTCATTTATAATATACGAATATAATTAAAAAAAAGTAATTATTTTAATAGGAATGCCAAATACCAGGTTTATCATAATGATTAATATATCCTCCTTTTTCTTCTAATGTTGGTGGGTCAGGTTCACTGATGAACGTCCACATAATCCAAAAAAACATACCCAAATGAACTGCCATAGTCAGTACTATAACAAATGGTGTTGCCGGTAGATTGAGTCCTGGCAAAATTGCAACTGAAAAAATTATAAATGTCATTGCAACAGCTACTGTAAACCAAATTGCAAACATTTTAGTGTATGAATATTTCATTTACTATATATGAACATAATTAATCCTATGTGAAAATTGACTAAAATTTATTTCTTTCAATTCCATTAATAAGCCAAGCTTTTTCGTTTTCTTTTTTTATTTCCTCGAATGATTGTGCATTTGGTTTTGATGGATCCGGAGATTCAATGTATGTCCACATAATCCATAAAAACATACTAAGATGAACTAATAATGTCATAACTATAACAACAGGAATACCTGGTATATTTACACCTGGTAAAATTGCAGTGGCAAATATAAGATATGTCATAATAACACTAAGAGTAAACCAGATTACAAACATTTTAAGGTAAGAAATTTTCATTTATAATATACGAAGATTATAAATGAAATAGTTGTAAAGTTTTTTAAAGAACTGTGCCATCATCTAAATATGATGCTTTAGGTGTTATAGATGTAAATCCTTCGGGTTCTGTTATGAATGTCCACATAATCCATAAAAACATAGCTAAATGAACAGCAGTTGATGCCACAAGTACTAATGGAATTCCTGGTACATTAACTCCAGGTAAAATAGCTACAGCAAATAATATAAAAGCAATGATTACACCAACTGTAAACCATACAGCAAACATTTTAGTGTACGATAGTCTCATTTAATATATGCTGAGAATTTATTTTGTTTTATGAAGAAAACAACCATTGTGCTATATTTTTAAGAATTAAACAATTATGATTTTTAATATTATCATTTCTACACATACTAATATTTTGGTCAATAAATCTTTTTAAATCAGAAAATTCTTTGTACTCTTCTTGAAGCATTTTAATTATTTTATAGGCTTCTTCTTCACTCCAAAGTAACCAATAGTCGGAATTAAAATTGGCGACGTCTGTTGAATTCCATAGTGCAATGGATGGAATTCTTCCATATACAGCTGACATACATAAATTTCTGAACACATATTCATTATTCTTACTAAAAATTTGTGTAATACATTTTTCTTGTGATTCCTGATGGCTTAATGAATTATCATATTCTGTGTTTTCTGACTGAGAGAGAATACGGTTTCTTTTTAGAAGTTTCTTTGAATATTTTCTGTTTTTATTAATTCTTTTTTTCAGTTTATCAATTATTTCTGCGTATTTTTTATTAAGTTGAATTTGTGCATCTAACTCAACTTTGTCTAAATTAACATTTTTCCACCAATCTTCATTTTTTTTTTCATCTTCAATTATTTTTTCTGCGTTTTTTCTCGCGATTTCATCATATAAATATTGGATTTCAGCATCCCGACATTCAATTGTCTTTTTCAATTCATTATTGTGTGATACAGTATAATTATACCATTGCTGAAGATGATTGTAATTTTTACGCAGTTCACTAATTTGATTATTTAATGATTCTTGTGATACCAAATTATTAGTAGTGTAATCTTCATAATATTTTTCTGTAAATACACCATTAACTGGTAAAGTTTTAAATTCACAATCTGTACTTGTACTGATTTGTGATTGATCTACATTACAATTAGTGAAACCGTTCATATAGTAATTATACGTTTTTAATCTTTATAATAATATTTAAAGTTAAAAAATACTAAGATATTAATGAATTGTTGTTTATGTAAGATAATTAAAAGGTTTTTTTATCGTTGTTTTGATTGTTGTTACAAGATAGAAAAGGTGGATTATAAAAATTATATTGGAGTTTACTGTTCTTATCCATATTGTCCGAGTAATTATAATTTGAGAGATAAGTCAAGTATAAATATAAAATATAGAGAACGCTATTATTGTGGCGAAAATTGTTTAAAATTGCACAAATCTACAGATTTTTATAAATCATCATCAGACGATGTAAGTCCATTTGAATATTCTGAATACACCATTTTATAACCAAATAACAAAATTTATTTGGTTTTAATTTATAATTTTGTTGTTAATTTTTTCTTTTCTTCAACCACAACTGCAGGTTCAGTGAATTCTTCGCCCTCTATTATACTTATAATTTCTTCTATTTCTCCCTTTCTTAATAAAGTATTTATTATGTTTTCTTCTTCTTTTAAATCTCTGACTAATGCACTGTTTTCAGAACCATTATTTAATGTATCGACACAAGCTGTTTGACAAGCATCTCTTTCATTCTTTTTATATAATTTACCTTCTGGTTTCCAATTCATTGTAATGTCGTCTCCTACAGCTTTTTTACCAGAAGGAGCCCAAACACAGTTCCCCTTTTTAAATCCATCTCTTGAATTTGTATAAGTGTAAGGAATACATTTATGAACTCCTATATCGAAACCATACTTCCCTGTTGGTTTAATGCCATGATTTGCATTTATTACAATCTTTTCTAACTCAGATTTATTTTTATTCCAATCTGCTATTACATCCTTTTTATCACTAATAAGCTTACCATATTTTTCACGTAATTTTGATAGATATTTAGTAATTTTAGTAACATCCTTTTTATCTACATTGATGCCTATATCTTTAGTTTTTTCAGTTAAATCAATTGTAATTTCATTATTAAGGTCTTCTTGGCATTTATTCTTTTGACCACCTCTATCTCTTCCTACAATTGTATATTCTTTTGCGCCATCCGGTTTATCTCTTGATATACTTGCTCCAAAAAGATTTGGTTTAGCAACTAATTTTACTTTTTCACATACTTTAGTTTTATAATTAGGTTTATATGCTATACCGTGTATTGATTGTGTACAGTCTACTCCCGGTTGGGCACATGGTTTAAATTTTTCAATTTCCTGATGTTGTTTCCCAAAATCACGTGGATAGCCTACGCCGCTTTCAGGTTTTGTGAGATCATCAACATTAATTTCTTCATCATTGTCGACAATTATAGTATTATTAGATTTTCCAAACTGTCCAATTTTTCCTATTTGTGCAAAAATTCCTGTTGCTGGGTTTATGTCTGGTTGAATCCTTGGTTTAGGTTTTTTAATGGCTTTCCCTTGTTCTTCTGATTCTTCATCGTCAATTAAATCTTCTTCAATACTTTCTGGTTCTTTTAACATTTGTTTAATTTTGGCAAGACTTTGATTACCTTTTGCTATGGTTTTATTATCCATAAATTTTGATAATAAATTGTAATGAAATTCCCAATCAGGTTTTATATTAATGGGATAAGATTTGTCTTTTATCTCTTCCTTAAATGTATTAATTGCCTCTTTATTTCTAATACCAAAATCATCTTCAGGATCTTTCCCGCCTATAAATTGGTTATCAATAGGGTCATAACATCGATGACAGTAGTCTTTTAGTTTTCGTTTAGAAGGATCTGTTATATAATTATATCTTGGGCATCTATGCCAGGGATGTGCAAATATATTAGCGTTTGAGTTATCTGGAAGTTTACCATATTCGCCTATTTTGTTACCTTCTTCATCTTCCATAATTATATCATCATCTTCATCTTTATCAATTATAGGTTTTCGTTTGAAAGAATCTATTCCAGCTTCATCATCTGTTCGAGAGATACGTTTTTTAATGACTTTTCCATCGGGTTTAATACCTTTAGTGTCTTTTCTAAGATAATCTTCTTTTGAAGTGTATGTAATTTCATCATCTTCGTCATAATCTTCGTCATCATCTTTGCTATGTACATCTTCACCATCGGACTGTTCTTTTCTGCCTACCTTTTCAATAATTTGATTTAATGCTTCTTTATAGTTACAACTTGTCCTATCAATAATTTGATTTAATTCGTCCTCATATATGTTTATATTTTCGTTTTTCATGATTGCTTTTAATTTTTCTAAATTAGATACACATTTATCTACATGTGAAATTTGTTTTTTTCTATGTTTAATTCCTGTTTTTTTATCATCACTGAATTGAGAAGGTCCACTAAAATCATCATCATCGTCATCGTAATCTTCATCATGAACAATTCCTTTCTCTTTTTCTTTTTCTTTTATCATTGATTTCATCATATCTTCTGCAACAGAAAAGAATGATTTATCTTCTTTTTTAGATTTTTTTCTGGTTTTACCTGATATAAAATCTTTAGCTACGTTAAAATCGACACTGCCACGTGAAAAAACTACGTCAGAATCAATCATATTGGGTTTAGAACCATCATATTTTGCTGAATTATATGAAGTGGTATCTAAAAAATATAATAATTTTATTATCATACCAACATCAATCATATGAAAAGTAAACATTGAAATAAATGATGTAACAAAAGTTAATATACTTAAAAATCCACGTCCCTCTTTAATAGCACGCACTATTATAAGTAAATCTGACCAAAATCCAAGAAAAGGAACAGAAGACATAATAAAAAGATAAAGATAAACCCAATCAAGCTTTCTGGAGAAATCCGCAAAATCATGCCAATCAAAATTATATAATTTAGATAAATCATGGAACCATTTTGAAAGAATAAGTGATGAATATTTTGGAAAACTGGAAAACAATTTTGTTGCAAGCAATGTCATATTAGAAAAACAAAATCCAACACTTGCATCAACATTTTGACGCATTTTTTTAAGTGCAGCGATTTTTATTGGATTAATAGCATACTGAGGCAATTTACATTGAGGATTATCTTTTTTTATGGCTTCAAGTTTCTCATTTAAATCATTAGTAACAGGATCTTTAACAGTTTTTGTAGCAACCTCATTGAAAGCTTTCGTTGAAGCATTTTTGCGCTCATTTTCAATATATTTTCTGATACGTCTTCCAGCTGGACCTTTTCTATTAAATCCTTCTACTTGTTGTTCAATAAGTTCTAATAAAGTATCTAAATCATCCTCTCCACGCTCTTTTTCCAATGCATCAACTTCATGTTCAAAATCTTCAGCATAGTCGTCATCATAGTCATCCTCATCTTTTGCGTCATTATTGGGATTAGATCGATACTTATCAATTTTGTCAATAATTTCATCTAAATTTTCAATATTCAATTTTAAAATATCAATACGTTCTCTGATAAAGTCAGATTCTTCGCCCAGTTGACTTAGCATTTTTGTCTGACTTTTTTCTAATTTATCAATATCTTCACGATATTGATTTCTTATTTCTATAATATGACTACTATAATTTTCAGATATATATCTCAACAAATTAGAATCTGTATCTAATATTACACTTAGTTCTGATAATTTAGAAATGTTGTCAGTATCAGTTACTATTCTTAAATATTCTTTATCATTGTTAACTAAATCGTTTAATATTGGTTGTATAGCACTACGTATTTCTTTCGTATATTCATTCAATAGTAAATCTCTGTTAGCATCTTCACGATTAAGTTCCTCTCTAAAAACGTCTTTAACTGAATTTTTTATATCTTTAATTCTACACACTGGATTTTGATCATCTAATTCATATTCTTCACATAAACTTCTGATTATTAAAATCATATTATACTCTTTATCTTCCAACACATGTCTTAAATATTTGTTTACGTGGCTGGCTTCAATATAGTCACTAAATAGAATGAATCCTAATTTTTCCCACCATTTTTTTGCACGTTCACTGTCTTTTTTACCTATTAATTTGAGGTCTTTACCCTCCCCCAATGTTATATATTTATTAAATTTCTCTTCTTCTTTGTTTTCGTCATATGGCTCTTTTATTGATTCTTCACCTTTATCTTTATCCGATTCTTTTTTTATATCCTCTGATTCACTGTCTTTATCTCCTTCACCACCAATCTGAATTTTTTTGTTAAATTCCTGATATAATTTATTAATTATTTCACGGGCTTCGTCTAATTTAAGAGTAGAATTAAATATTTTAGTTTCTGTAACTTTCTTAATTTTACTACTTATTGGTATTTTTTCAGTCGAAATGTCCATAATTTTACGAACATAATCTGAAAAAGTAACTAAATTTTTGGTGATAACATCAATATTTTCAGATACAAATTTTTTATCAGCTTCATTCGGTAATTTTTCAATTATTTTTTTGACAATATTACTATATGCCCTTTCTTTATTGAAATTTGCTGCCATCTTATTATATAAAAAGAATTATATTTTAACTCTGTATAATATTAAATTATTATAAGCAGTAATAATTTCTACTTAATATATAAGTATATGGTAAAAAAAATTACTGTAAGTAAAATTATGAGTGACAGTGAAATAGCAAGTAAAGAAGGAGAGCATTTTGATGAAAAACATTATAAAACTATAGTAGACGAGGATGCTGATGTATATACAACTGACGGAAAACTATTACTTAAACTACGAAAAAAAGTGTTTCCTAAATCATTAACAGATAAAGCACTTGAATCTTATCGAAAAGTGGCTAAAGCCAAAAAGGATAACCGTGGTGCATCAGCGGGTAAATTAGATAGAAATAAATTACCGACTTATGTTGGTGAATTGGTAAACAAAAAAAAATGTAGAACAGGTTTTATTTCATCTGTTAGCGGTAAAAAAAGTAGTCAACTTGTTGGAAATTTAGCCCCATCCAATATAATTGGATATTATGATAAAATTGATAGAAATTACGCTAAAAAAAATGCAGCTCCTTGCAGGTTAACTGCGTTCAATAGAGATTATCCGGAATTATGGGACAACTCTATAGATTTTTTAAAAGCCGCTGATAGACAGTTTAAAAAACTTGTCCCAGAGGCTCATAAAAAACAATTAAAACAATGCCAGGCTGTTCCTGATTTTGCTATTGCTGATACTGCTTTTTCTACTGTCACTGTTAATTATTCATGGAGAACTGCATTACATAAAGATGCAGGAGATTACATGGATGGATTTGGAAATTTAATGGTAATAGAAGACCATGAAAATCCGAATAAATATCGGGGAGCTTACACAGGTTTTCCACAATATGGAGTTGCTGCTAATGTTAGAACTGGTGATTTTTTAGCAATGGATGTACATGAATGGCATGCTAATACAGAATTTAAACCGGTTAACAAGGTAAAAGGGACTTATAAACAAAAAGATGTTGATAATCAATGGCATTATAATAGACTTTCAATTGTTTGTTACTTAAGAGAAAAGATGATTCGTTGTAAGGACATGGACTTTTCAAAATATGATCAGAAATCACATAAGATGTCAGGTGGGGGATATGGAGATATATCAGAAAATAAAAATATTGAAAATAATAATGTAAGTAATGTTGATAGTTTAAAGAAAAACATATTTAATTTATTACCTGTAGAATGGATAAAGCATATAAAAACCAACTTTGATTTATTGGATTAATTGATATTAATTTCACCCAGCTCATCAATATTACCAATAATATTTTGATTAAGGTCATATATAATGCCTTTTGTATAATCAAAATAGTAGGTTTTATTTCCTATAGTTTCTTTCTCAAGTGAATCAATATCAATATCACTTTCTTTAATTTCAGTTTTATCCTCTTCTTTAAAATAATCAACGTCAAGTTCAGGATCATCTGAATTATTATTAATAATATCAATTTGCAAAGTAGGAAGAGAATTGATACGGTCCATGTTATGAGTAGACGTATCAATAGCCATATTTTTTTTATGTTCTTCATTAATATCAAAATCATAGGTAAGATAATCTTTTTTTAGATTAATGGATGGATACAATTCGTTAATTCTCTTATAAATAATAGATGTTTTAGGTCTGATTTTAATTTTCTTTTTGATAGATGATTTATGTGTTTTGTCATTTTCTAGAGAAGTCATTTTATGTTACTAAAATTATTGTAATGATATTTTTAATCAAATTTAAAAATAATATTAAAAATTATTAAATTAAATAATATATGATTCATAATAACGTTACTTTTAATCAAATTGAATATGATTCAAGTAAAGAAGACAAACGTGAATTAGAAGAATTACTTAAAAAAACACGAGTATTAAATGAAATTCAGTCAGAATTGGCTTCAATCATAGATATACAAGATTCTGATATTAATGAAATTCATGATACCATGGAATCTACAAGCCAAATTACATCAAGAGCAACTGAACAGCTTGAGATAGCATCTGGTCGTAAATTTACATTCAAACCTTTAATTATAGGAGCAGCAGCATTATCAATTATATCACTCCCGATTTCACTTAGTGCAGGAGCAACAGCAGCCACAGCAGGATATGTAGCTGGTGGAAGTGCTGTTCTTGGTGGTTATTTTGGCAAAAAAATGGCTTAATATAAATGTTTAAATAATTTTGGCTCGGCAAGGGGTTTCAATGGTATGTCAAAAAAATTGAGTGTACCTCTAAATAATACAATCCAAAATGCAAAAAAACAGCCTATTAAAAATGCAAGAAATAACATTACAACTGAAATTTTAGTAAAATATGTTGTTTTATTATATTTTGATTTAGCTCCATCCCAAGCGTCCATTCCTAAGTCATACATTGTACCAATCATAGTATATTATATTGATATAATATATTATGGTTTATTAAATTAAGATTGTTGTATTGTTTCGTCGTAAATACTTTTTACACTTTGTAATGCCTTTACTAAAGCCTCCGATGTTTGTTTAACCTCTTCTTTCTTTTTGTTTTCTAACTTGATACGTTCAATTTCATATTCTTTCTTTTTTTGAAGTTCTATACCTTTAGCAAGCCATTTATTAATTAATTTATTTAGACTAAGAATATCATTCACATCTTTTGATTTTGAATCATAAATTTTATCAAGTAGAGATATAAGTGCGGGGCTATTAAATTCTAAATCCTCAACTGATGTAAATTTTGAATTAATAAAAATTCCAGTACCATATTGTTTTTCTATATTTTTAGGATGATTATCAAATAACTCCATATCTGCGACATTAATTACCTCTTCTTTTTTATCTTTTATTTTCTTATAGCCCATATCTACCTTGAATTTAACATATGTATCAACGGCGAAATTATCAATATTTTCAAGACATCTGTTTAGTGTTTTAGGTGCAAAAAGTATTAAAAATGGACGTGGAATTTCTTTTTTATAAAGCTTTACGTTTTTTTTCTGTAGTTTTTGAACAATCATTTTAAATTCATCTTTATAAAATTTATCCAGAACTCGGATATCGTTTACATTGACACCAATGAGTTTTTCATCTTTTTTGGATAAAACATGTTTTGAAATTTTACCGGTGAAATATATAAATTCATGTTGTGAATCAAGAAGTGGTTTTGTATTAAACGACATTTATATATAATGAACTTTATTTTTATATATTTATGACAACGCATAAATAAATTAATTAATAAATTAAATAATAATTAATTAACTAATTAAAGTAAAATTGTGTTTTGATTATTCATCATTGTATCACTGTCACTTTCCTCTTCTGAATCAGTGTTTTCCGGTTGAACGTAATCTGAATCTGAACCAGAATTATCTTCTGAATCTTCGTCATATGATACAAATTCTGAATTTTCTTCAGGTTCATAACTATTCAAAAGCTCTTTTAATTCAGCTTTACTTACAAATGTTATTTCTCTACTTTGTGGATTGTCAAAAGTATCACTATTAGGCAACAAAGAATCTGAATCATTATTGTCGTTATCTGATCCTAAGCATTCCAGTTCTTTTGATTCATCATCACTATTAGTCTGAATAAGACATGCAAATTCTAATGCCTTTTCGTCTGTCATATATGGGCGTCTTTTATAAGCTAATTTATCTTCCTCCCAGTTTTCAAAAAGTTTAATAGATTTAGAAAGAGGAATATTATGTGTTGAACGAGAATTGTAGTATTTCAATTCGTCATGGTTTTCACATACCAATTCAGTAATACTAACATCATATCCAGCAAGTTTTCCTATAGTCATGTAATTTTCATATTGCCATTTTTCATTAAAGTTACCAATAACATAAATTCGTTTCACATCTTGTCTGATTGAATTCAGAAATACTTTTAAACAATGATTTTCAGCTTTGGTTGTATCTTTTCCTACAAATGTATACTTGCCTTTTTTCGTGAAAAAATCATTCCAATCACAAATAATAAATTCTCGGTTTAATCCATTTTCAAGATAATAAACGTAATTACGTTTTCCACTTCCTGGAACACCTCTAATAATTTTAATTTTTTTATCTTTAGGTACATCAAGTTTAGAAAAAGATTTTACCCCACTCTTAAAGCTTTTGTATATTGTATAAAAAATTAGTCCAAATTGTAAAATTGCAACTGAACCAAGTATTCCAAGAGAAACATCAAGTACATTATCAATAAATTTTTTGGGCAATGGTTCTACAAATACTGTAGAAATATGCTCTAAGTTGTTTTGAGTATCATAAACCTCAGGATAATCGCAGATATAGTTGTAACAATAGTCAGTCATTATGTAATATATACATATTATTTGGTGATATCTTTAAATAATTTATAAATATATAAAATTTGAATTGAAATTTCTGCATAATTAAAGTAATAAAAAATGCCCTCTCTTACCATAATTGATAGTGAATACACTGGAAATAATAAATTTAAAGAGTATCCATTTGAATTATCTAATTTTCAGAAAAACGCAATTGACTCGTATCTAAAAGGTGATAATGTTTTTATAGCAGCTCCAACCGGTTCTGGAAAAACTTTACCAGCTGAATTTACTATTAATCATGCAGTTAAAAATGGAAAAAAAGCTATTTATACAACACCGATTAAGACATTATCTAATCAAAAATTTAAGGAATTTACTGAAAAATTTCCCGATGCAGATGTAGGGATTTTAACGGGTGATATTAAATTTAATCCTAATGGGAATGTACTGATTATGACAACAGAAATCCTACGAAATCTATTATTTAATAAAAAAATTCAAGATGTAGCTAATCGTATTGAAATTGAAATTGACCTTAAAAAGGATTTTTCAGTAGTTATATTTGATGAAATTCATTATATTAATGATAAAGATAGAGGTAAAGTATGGGAAGAATCAATTATTCTTATACCAGAAAATATCCAAATAATTATGTTATCAGCAACTGTTGATAATCCTGTTGAATTTTGCGATTGGGTAAAGACCGTAAAAAACAGAAATATTGTTCTATCTTCTACAGACAAAAGGATTGTACCGCTTAGACATTCTATCTATACTAACTATTTAGAAAGCTATATGCGAAAAACAAAACTGGTTGATAATTGTGATAAGCTTAATAATAAATTAACTATTTTCAGTGATGAACACACCCCATTCGATAAAGATAAATATAGAGCGGTGCTTGACCATTTGAAATTGACACACCATGGTTTATCGCGCAATCACATATACAAAGAACTCATAGATTACTTGTCAATTCATAAATTAACTCCGTGTATTTTCTTCTGCTTTTCAAGAAAAAAATGTGAAAAACTTGCACGAGCAGTATCTCAAAACCTTTGTGACCAAGATGAAATTTCACAAATTCATAGTATTATTCAGTTTAATTTAAGAAAATGCGATAACTTTAAATCATATATTAAACTCGAACAATACGCTATTCTTATTAAATGTCTTGAAAAAGGTGTCGCATTTCATCACTCAGGATTACTGCCAGTTTTTAAGGAAATTGTAGAGATTTTATATGGTAAACATCTTGTAAAAGTTCTATTTGCAACTGAAACATTTGCAGTAGGAGTTAATATGCCCACTAAAACAGTCGTTTTTACAAGTTTAGAAAAATACACTAATGATGATTTTAGATATTTAATGACACACGAATATTTGCAAATGGGTGGACGAGCAGGAAGACGCGGAATTGATAAGGAAGGTCTTGTTATTCTTCTACCTAACTTGGGTGAACTGCCTAATGTTCATGTAATGAATAATCTTATTAATGGTAGTTCACAGACTATTCAATCAAAATTTACAGCAGACTATAAGCTACTTCTTAAAACAATTATTACAGGTAATGAAGTTAATAATCTTGTTAAAAGTTCCCTGTTAAATAATGAAATTACTAAACAAAAGGATAGTATGCAATCAGAAATAAATGAAATTACACTATGTGATAAAGATTATAGTTTATGCATTGAATATGAAAAACTTATTCAGCCATCCAATGACCCTTTTATCAAAATA
>MDSZ01243848.1_pt1 | contig 16758 bp, 18 predicted proteins | sample 811201 | NCBI WGS metagenome assembly MDSZ01 (sample SAMN05326647, study PRJNA326480) | marine metagenome | isolation source: seawater | place: Indian Ocean: North | collected 2010
AGAGATATGTCACAGCGAGAAAAGGGGCTAGTTTCAGATGAGTTTAAGAGTCTTCTTAGAGATGAAGAAGAAACTGAGGCGGATTGGCTAGAGAACATAGACGTTGAGGATCTTTTTTAAGAGTCTTCTAGGCTTTTCAGCTTCTATTACTACAAATTCTGATATGTAGGACACAGGTAAAACCCCCTTCTCACAGAGAGGTGTACTGTGTACTGCGTAGCAAAAGTCTTAGGGCAGGTGTTTGCGAACCCCCCCTTCTATGTTTTGAGGTGTCTCGTTTCTTACGATGGCGAGACTACCTCTGCTGTTGTCAAAGGTAAGATAGCAGGTCCTGTTGGGCGCGGAACTGTCTTTACTTTCAAAGGTAAGAAAACCTTTGATAAACAAGGTCGTCCCGCCATTGAAATAGATAGAACTCCGATCAACCCTAAGTTTCTTAAAGGTAGCTCACTGACTCAATGGAAAGATTGGTCTGATCCAAATGCCCAAGAGAGTATTGAGATCCTTTCTACGCTTGCGGAAAGTGGAGCTAATGTAGCTGTCCTCAACTCGCTGTGGAAAGAGATATCGGCGAACCCTAAGATTATTGCTCAAAATCCCTGGGTTCTCGTTCAAAAAGGTCTTTCTTTCAAGGTTGCCGACAATATCGCCCGAAGGCTTATTGGCGAGTTCGATCCTGCTAGGAAAGAGCGCGTGTCTGCCTCTATTCTTTGGTCGGTAAAGCAAGCCTCTCAGCAGGGACATTGCTTTCTTGACTCAGGGACGGTTTTTAGAGACGCATCTATCTTAACAGGCTTGTCTGATGTGCGAGAAATCGCGAATGTGGTCAAGGCTCTCAAAGAAGATGGTGATCTCGTGGTCGATAAGATTAACGGAAAGAACGCACTTTATTTGCCTTCGATGTACAAGATGGAAAACGATGTCGCTTCTTTCTTGCAGAGTGAGGAAAGAAGGACTCACTCTGAGGATCTTTATCAGGAGATCTCCGATGATGAGATTAGAAAGTACTCTCGTTTTGAGTTAACAGACGAGCAGATAAGAGCAGTCAAGCAAGGTCTGATTGAACCCGTGAGTATTGTTACAGGTCTGCCTGGTACGGGAAAGACGACAATACTTAATACACTCTGCAAGGCTCTAATAGAAAGGAAAGAGAAGATCCTCCTCGTAGCTCCGACAGGGATAGCTGCGAAGAGGGTTTCTTCACTGACAGGATTAGAGGCTCAGACTATTCATAGAGCTTTCGGTGCGGGTATGCCTGATGACGAAAAGAAAGAAAAGTCTGATTACGAAGGTGTTAAGCGAGATGAGGAGTCTTCAGGGCTGAGTACAAAAGCAGAGTCAGATCGCCATAAAGAGCATTGGAAGTTCAACCCACACAACCCACGAAGTGAGAGTGTTGTAGTTATAGATGAAGCTTCTATGGTTGACCTCCACCTTATGTGGCGACTCTTAAGAGGTATTTCGCGCTCTTGTCGGGTCATTATGGTGGGGGATATAGCACAGCTTCCCCCTGTAGGGGCAGGCTTTGTCTTACAAGAGATTATAGAGGCGAATGCGCTCCCTAGAATACACCTCGCCACCATTTTCAGACAGGGCGACGGTAGCGGTGTCGTAAAAGCGGCTCATAAAATCCATGCGGGAGAAATACCCTCAGAAGAGGGTGAATATCAGATGGTTGTCCGATACACAAAGTTCGATACTCTAGACTTTATCTTAGATAAATGCAGAGAGCTTCAGTTGGACGGAATAGACTTTCACGTCATGAGTCCTACCCATCACGGTGTTTTAGGAGTCACAAACCTTAACCGAGAGTTGAGGGCTGTCTTGAACCCTAATGCACTAGGACACCGATCTGTTAGAGTTGGTAATGATGAGGTGCGCGTGGGTGATCGCGTGATGTTTACTAAGAATGACTACGAGCTAGAGGTCTTTAACGGTGACGTTGGGACTGTTCATCATATTTCAGGATCAGATGTCGAGATCATCATTAAGGGGAGTAAGAGTCAGCTTGTCTCTATCCCTGTAGAAAGAGTAGGGAGCCTACTAAGGCTCGCATATGCGACAACTGTCCACAAAGCGCAAGGTCAAGAGTATCAGGTTATTCTGATGCCGATGTCACTTGACCATAATAGCAACCTATTACAGAGGAGCTTACTATACACAGGAGTGACGAGAGCGAAAGAAAGAGTCTTTCTTGTAGGAGAAAGAGAAGGAGTAGCTGTTTGTGTCTCTAATGTCTCTTCAGACAATCTTATGTGTGGACTCCACACAAGATTCCGATATGGGGAAGGGTAAGATTAACCTTCTCATACGGAGACAAAAATGACAGAGGACAAACTGAAAGAGTTGAAAGAAAAAATCACCATGATCAAGAAGGGGACAAAGATCTCTCAGATTATGGTTTCTCGCATTGTCAAAGCCCCTCGTAGTGGAGGGGACGTTTTCTTGTCTATGACCGCAAACTACGGGTGTCCTGATGACACTGATGACAGCGAAATGCTTTCTCTCGAAGACGCTAAGATTGCTTCTCATATTCTAGCGAAAGAAGTAAATATTCTCGCACACGAACAAGCTGCTGCGGGTGGTCTGATTACACAGAGCCAAATGCAGTCGGTAAATAAGAAGATCAAGGGTAACTACACCCACCTCATTACAAAGTTAGGTGAGAAATGAGCGTAGACTTAAACTACATTAACAGCATATACACGCGCCTCTCGACAATGGATGTTTCTTTGGACGCAGATCCAATCGAGTTTGGTCCATCCCGCTTGAACAATAAGATTGCTGAGGTCAGGACTTTTCTTTCTCAAACAGAAAAGACCTTCTTGGAGGTTTCTCAGAACCTCCACAAGTACAAGCGCGATCTTTTGGTTTCTGAGACTCAGTACAACTTGGAGCAGACTCAACTTATGGCTACTGACCCTCACGTTAGGTCGGGTCGAAGTCAGCAAGAAAGAGAAGCTCTCGCATCAACTCAGCTTGTCCATATTCAGTCTAAGATTAATGACTGCAAGCTCGCGGTGCATGACTTAGAAGATGTACTGAAAGTGATCAAAGCCAAGCGCACCGATCTTAAAGACTTGCAGGGTCGCATTAGAGATCAGCTAAAGCTCTGTCAAGAACAGGTAGCTTTAGGTCAAAGGTGGGGCATGAAGGTTGATAGAAATGTCGCGGGTGAGGTTCTTTCTTTGGAACAAGAAACAGGGGGGGATGTTCTTATACAAGCAGACTCTAGTGTTCTTTCTGAAACTGAACAATACGTTGACGATTTACTTTCTACGGCTATGGGGTCAGAGTCCCTCCCTGAGAAAGCAACGTCTTCAGAGGACGTAGAGGATTTCTTTAAGAGTCCATTGGAGTCCTACGACCCTCAAAAGGTCGAAGATTTCGACCTTGACGCGCTCCTCGATGATTTTTGATCTTTTTTTGATCAACCTCTGACTTATTCTGATATATACCTTTCGAGCAACGGAACATCACTTCGGATGACCTCTAAAGCTCTCATTTCAACAAAGCCGATTTCGGCTCTAAACAACAGGAGATTCCACATGGGTGGTTTTTCAGACTTTTCTCTCGGTGGCAACAGCCCTATTCTTTCCGCAGGCAAGGCGCGTTGGAAGCCCCAAAAGGGCAAGTACCGTGTTTCTTTCATCGCTCTCCCTGGTCTTGAGAATGGCAACCCTAATCTTGACGCAGATGCGCCCGTCTTCAAGGGTGGTCGTCGTCTCTACGCTAAGGGTGTCGGATATTATTTGGATCATGGGCCTGAGTATCAGAAGATCGCGGGTGGACCTTCTAAGACTGCTATTGCAACTACGCTCGTCTTTTGGCCTGTAGACGCGAATGGTGTGCTTGATAAAGGTCGCCTTTCAGGTGGTGAGTTTCAGGTTCAGACTTGGGTTTTCAGCCTCGACAAGTACCGTCAACTTGAGGCGATTCACGCGGAGTTTCCTTTAACGAAGCATGACCTTAACATCGTGGTTACAGATCCTCAGTACCACAAGATGACTTTCTCTCCGTGTCGCGACAGTCTTCTTTCTACGCTTAAGGATAAGAAGCCTGACTTCTTCAATACTGTGGTTTCTACTTCAAAGAGCATCCACGAGAACCTTCAGAATGACATCGCTCAGGACTTGACGATTGATCAGATCCGCGAGAAGCTTTCAGGCGAGGTCGGCTCACCTACAGTGGGTGGCGGTATGTCCTCTAGCCTTGATGTAGATGACGTTCTTGATGACGTTCTTGGCTGATCACATTAGCCATTTGCCTATAGACTAAGAGTTCGCTTAATCTTTTATAGCTCTCTCTTTCTCAGACACAAAAGAGAAAGAGAGAGCCGTTATGAGCGATACATGGTTTAATGATATGTTTGCGAGTAATCAAAAGACCGCAAGCATGGATGAGATAATCAATACGAAGATCTCAGACTTAGCAGATGTAAATCGCGCAGTTTCTTCTAAGAAACTAGCTAAGTTCACTGAGGGCGTTAGAGTAGTTTCTACCACTAACAACGGACTCTTGATACCTAATAGGTTACCTATGGCGGGTACGAAGGGTTCGGTAGTTAAGGTTCGCACCGCGTCAGGTGAAGTCACCTCTATGGATGGTGAGGTGTTTGTTCAGTGGGATGGTAGAGGAGATAAGATTGATAGGGTAAGTGTCAACTTTCTTAGAGTGGCTTCTATGAAAGTGGCTAGTCTTGATGACTTTATCGTTCTTTCAGGACCTTCTTTGCTTACTGCTTTCGGGGCTTCAAATGCCAACGCTACGGGAGAGCTTGTCCACAAGTCTACGAAAGACTTGTGGTCGGTCAAAGTAGGAGAAGATGGGGCATTCGAGATTGAACGTCTCTTTGACCCAAATGGAGATCCTCTTAAGGTTTGACCTATGTCAGATACAGCCAAGAAAGAGGGGCAATATCCTTTCTGTAGGTGTCAATACCCTGACATGGATGTCTGCTTTTACTGCGAGGACACTCTTGATGACATAGGAGATCAGGACGAAGATCATGAAGAAAGCAACAATGAAAGTTCTGCTGATGCTAGTTGCCTTAGCACTGACAACTTGTGGAGACGAGAAAGATAGCTCGCTTCCTGAAGCTAAGAGTCTCTGTGAAAGAGTTGTAGACAAGATAGCTATGTGCTTGGGGGCTAGAGTGCCTCTAACTTCTTGTAGCGCAGAGTCTGCTGATTATATCTTAAACTCTGAATGCGACTCTGTGATCAAGTACATCAGGGGAGAGCAACCTTGAAGTACGAGGTCACAATGAAAGAGAGGTACTTAGCCATAGTCCTTCTCGACATCATTGGCTCGACCTCTTTCGTTCAGAAATACGGCGCGGTCAAAGCGGCTGAATGGTTTCAATACCATGACAGGCTCGCCCGCAGTATTTGCTACAAGTTTAATGGTCGTGAGATTGATAGGTCTGATGGCTTTCTTCTTTCTTTCGATAACATAATTGATGCGGTCAACTTTGCCTTAATCTATCAACAGAAAGTACCACCTAAGACTAAACTCTCTACAAGGATCGGCATCCATTGGGGGCGCGTTATTGAGGTACAGCAGGATGATGTCTTCGTAGGTGCAGGTGCAAAGCGGGTGGAGTTAGAGGGCTTGGCTAAGAATATAGCAGCGAGGACGATGAGTGTATGTGGTGCGGGGCAAGTCTTATTGACTGAAGAAGCAATGTCTAAGACGCGCTATAGGACTAACCTCTACACACCTAAAGGCACTAGATATGTCTGTGTTGGCCTTTACCGATTTAAAGGGGTCAGTAAGCCTCAGAAGATCTTTGCGGTTGGAGAGACAATAGAGTCTCTTCAACCTCCTAAGAGTACCGAGAAAGTGAAGCGACTAGGTGGCCCCAAGTATATCCGATCACGCGCCCGAGACAGAAAACTGAAAGAATGGGTTTCTTGGTTTATTTGGAGGGCGGGTTTCTTGGCTCTAGTTTTTTGGCTCTACATCTTCTTTCAGATTTTAATCCGACCAATGGCGAGAAGTATGTTTCTAGGTCTTCCTTATCATATGCCCATCGTAGACGGTACTTATGCCTTTCTCGTTCAAGTTATTGACCACTTAATTAAGATCCTTAAGGGCTAGATTATGTCCAATATGACGAACAAACAGTTTACTCAGAGTGAGAAAGCTAAAAGAGGGTGGTGGGCTAGTGTAGTCTTCATGTTCTTGATTTGTGTTCTCATCTATTTCCTTTCTACTCACGAGATCGTAGAGAAGAATAGAGACATTCTTATTGGCATCATTGGGATGTTGACTGGATCTATTTCTAGTATGCTTGCGATAGCATCAGGGCGAGATCCTAGTGAGGTCGAAGAGTTGAAAGATAAGCTCGCCTCCGCTAACGGAGATAGGGAAGCTCTCATCGCTAGGTTAAGAGACGCTCAGATACAGATGCAACTTTTGAGGGAGCAGATATTTGAGCTTCAGTCTGCTGTGATTGAGAAGCTTTCGGTCTTTCATGGAGAGTCAGTAATTAAGACAAAGAGCGAAGATCAGGTGGAGCTTAAAGGCGTTGTGAAAGATTGGATCGACCCTTCTAAGAAGACAGATGCACCTGAACAGATAGAAATAGACTTTGAAGACGAAGAAGAAGATGGGACTTAATAGTCTTTCTATCTTAACTTTATTTAACTAGAACCCATCATCCTGCGGAGAATCAACATGGATATTTTTGATCGCATCGCGAGTCAGTTTCAGAAAGAAGCTCGCATCCCAAGTGTCGGCAACCCTAAGTACGAGCCCTGTCCTTGTAAGAACCCTAAAGCTAAAGGTCCTTGCAAATGTCCGACAGGAGAGACTTGGACTGAGAAAGAGGTTAAGGCTTACTATGATGACTTCAAAGGATCTCTTGGGAAAGAGTGGGCGAAATATGAGGGTGCTTTTGACCCTTCTACGGGAAAGATGAACCAAGACCGTATTCGGAAAAACATGGGGGGAGGAAAAGGAAAGAAGCACGACCTTTCAGCTCTTGGTCAGCTTGGTAAGAAAGCTTCTTTCTATGATGATGAGATTATCGACGATCTCGGTCTTGATCGTGTCGCGGCTCAGTGGGGTAAGACTGACCCTTCTTTCGGTTATCAGGCTCCCGAAGAGAGGTCTATTCGAGACAGAAGGCTGAACCCTACTTACAAAGAAGTTAAGAGTAAAAACGAGCGAAAAAGGATTAGGGAAAGAAACACGTTGTACAGTAACTTGTACTATGCTCACCCAATGGAGTCGGCGAGTTCAGAAGAAGTCAAGGAAGTCCGTCTTTACACGGGTGTTAGGGATGTGACTAAAATCCCTGCTCCTCGCGATGAGTTCCCAAAGCCGAGTCAGATTTCTCTTGGAGTGGAGGTAGCACCTGACCTCTTTCTTTTCCATAGGTCGCAGAAACCGATCCAAAACATATCTCCTACAAGAGATCCTGAAGATTACGTTCTTCTGAAGAGCAACGTCCCATATTTGGGGGGTCTTTCTAGAAAGGCATCTTTCTACGATGAGGAGATTATTGATGATCTCGGCTTTGATAGAGAAGCATCTTTCTTAGAGGACGAGATTATTGATGATCTTGGTCTTGATAGAGAAGCCTCATATGGATATCAAACCCCCGCGATGAGGCGCAAACCGAGTAAACAGAACATTGCTCATAGGCTTCTGCATCTTAACCGTCAGAAAGCAAAGCGTATGCTCACTCGCGAAGAGGAGATGGAGTTGAGGGATCTTGAGGAGAGGCACTCTAAGAGTAACCTTTCCGCTTATGCCCGAGCGTTTGAAAATCGCAGAGCTTCTTTCTTAGAGGACGAGATTATTGATGATCTTGGTCTTGAGCGCACCGCTTCAGACAGAGAAGCAGAGCTTCTTGCTGAGGATCTCATGGTTTTAGCTGACGAGATTATGTCAGGTAAGAGAAGAGGCCCCCTCAAGTCATCTGTGCGCCGAGCTATTGGCAAAGCGATTAGAAATTCACTCAAGGGAAGTGGTCTTAAAAATCGCACTAAGAAGATGAGAAAAACCCTTAACAGAGCTAGGACTCAGGAGAGTAAAGCAAGGGCTAGAGTTAGGAAGCAAAGAAGATATAACAGGTACAGTCGCTGAGTATTAAGCTCTCTTTGGTAGAACATTCTTGACCACTTTCAAGGAGAGGCAAGAATGGACTTCAGAGACAATAAAGTAGACATCTATGACGATGGTATCGGAGGGGTTGCTCTCATTCAGAGTATGGGAGATGACTTGACGCTCGTTAACTCCGCAAGGGCGAGCTTGGGTCAAGTGAGTACGGAAATGGGAGAGCGCGAGGAGCGTCTTTCTAACTTTCTTATTAGGGAGGGTCATACCTCTACGAGCGAGCATAATGTCGCTACTTTTTGGATTAAAGTTCCGCTCTTTGTGGCTCGTCAGCAGATGCGCCATAGAACTTTTTCTTACAACGAGATTTCTCGGAGATACACCTCCGCAGACATCGAGTTCTATTTCCCACAAGCTCTTAGGGAGCAGGACACTAAGAATCGTCAAGCGAGCTTGGATGAGACATTCAACCCTACAATTGAGTTCGAGCCATTTGACTACCCTAAGTTCTTAAGGCTCGACGCGGTTTCTGCGATCAAAAACTACACAGCAGATGCGGTTAAGCTCTATCACAAAATGATTGCTGAAGGAGTGGCGCGAGAACAGGCGCGTATGATTCTACCTCAGAATATATACACGACCTATTGGGCTACGGGATCTCTCCACAATTGGATGAACTCTTTTATAGCTAAAAGAGATCACGAGGACGCTCAGTGGGAGATTAAACTCTTAGCGAGAGAAATAAGTCGTCAGATCCGAAGTCTTTGGCCTATTGCCCACGCTAACTACGTCAAGCATGGCAAGATACCTGACTTGGGGGATCAATAGTTTAGTTTTCTTTCTCATTGGTAGTGTTTCATTTCATACAGACAGCAAGGAAATAAGATTATGGACAAGTTACTGAGAGAAAAGATTGATACTAGTGATATTAACGAGCTTAACATCCAGATTGAAGTCTATGAGAGGATTATAGACTTTTACGTGAGGTATGAAGAGAAGAACGGGGAGTATGAGTACACAACTGAGCGCATTATCTATTTTAATAATATCTATGCCGAGTACCTTATAGCTCGTCAGATAGCCGTTGAAGGTGCTTCACGTCCTAGAGTGATTGGTCAATGACTTTACCAAGTCTTAGTGTATCTGTCGGCTACACTAGATGCTCCCCATGAGTCGGGTTTGACTTCCACGTTTCTGATGCCGTAGCCCCTCACGATACTCACCATTGCTGAGGTGTATCTAGCAGTTCTGTTTCTTGAGTCAGAAGGACTCACATCGAGATGTACTGAGATATTAAGATCATCACTAATGGCTCTCAGCCTCTGAGCGGTTTCTATGCTTGTCATTGTCTCTAGGTATATTCTTTCGTAGAGACTATCAGGTCTTCTCCTGTGCTTGACGCGCTCATAAAAGAACTTTCTGTCGATGCTTCTTTCAGAAGAAAGAAAACATATCGCGGTGGCGATCACGAAACCATCTCTGAAAGGTTGACTGTCGCTCCCTATGATGATTTCGTGATCGACCCTAGAGAGGGCAGGGATGAGGTTAGAGATCTCATCCCATGTGGTATTTTCTGAGCTTCCTTTTTTCCACATAGCCTGTCCTTTCTAGGAGGTTATACCAACTAAAGAAGGTCAGCGGCTATATCAGAAAGCTCAGATCTTTCAGACTTGGAGAGTGAAGTGTAGCCGAAGATCGCTTGTCCTTTCATTTTTTCGACCACATACACTAACCCGTTAGATTTCTCATCGAGGTAGGGATTGTCGATCTGATAAGGGTCGCCCAAAAGCACCACTTTAGTTCCCTCAGCGGCTCTCGTAATGATACTCTTGATCTCGTGTTTAGTGAGGTTCTGTGCCTCGTCAATGATCATGAAAGCGTCTTTAAGAGAGCGACCCCTTATTGAATTGATAGGTTGAATTTCGATGTGATTTTTCTCGAAGTAGCTTTCTCTTTCTTCTTCGCTAGACCCTACCTCCCAATACGGGTTAATCTGATCAAGATTGTCGAAGAAAGACTGCATCCAAGGTTCGAGTTTTTCTCCTACTGATCCAGGTAGGAAGCCGATGCCTTTTCCTACATCAACTACAGGCTTAGAAAGTAATATTCTCTGATATGTCGATGCCTGAAAGAGAGCTGAGGCAAGGGTTAAGAAAGTCTTTCCTGTTCCTGCTTTCCCTAAGAGAGCTACGAGCTTTATTTCTTGGTTTAACAAGAGGTCTAGAGCGATAGTCTGCTCAAGGTTTCTCGGCTTGATACGACCCGCCCTTACCTCTTTCTTCTTAATTGGAAAGAGAGTGTAGTCTTTGTAGTGAAAGAGATGGTTTGACTGTTTCTGATCGGTCAGTGTGATGTACTGATTGTTGAACAGATTAAGCTTCTCTACTTCCTCATCATTGAGGCGCACCGCTCCTTCCCAATAAGACTTAGCCATTTTTGTCCGTAGCTCTACGTCAGGGCTGACCTCTACAGTAGTTTCAGAAAGAACTCTTTCGGAGGTCTTTGTGTTGATGTAGTCCTCTGACTGTATGCCCGCGCACTCAGATAAGATCCTCAAGTTAACGTCTTTTGTGAGCAGTAAGAAAGACTCGTATTCTTGGTTGTATTTCTCAGCGGTCTTCAAGATGAGCAGGTCTACATATCTGACCTCAACTGCTTTCTTGAGAGACTCAAAGTCTAGTTCGTCTGTGTGTGAGACTACCTCCACCCGACCCTTGTCTATTTCACTCAGAATGAGTGAGCTAGATTTCCTAGCGAGATGGGAGACTTGGACTTTCTTATCTTTGAGTAAGTCGAGCTCCATAATAACGTAGATAGGGATCAAAACTTCGTATTCATCGACAAACTCTAAGAAAGAGCTTGGTTCATGGATGAGTACAGATGTGTCTATCATGACAGCTTTTCGCATACCTGAGTGTTCCTTTCTGTAAACACTAATAGATGTGAATAACTACATTAAAGAGTTACTTCCACTTATCAGGGCTTAGAGGCGAATAACTATTTTCAGAAATTATTCAGTGCTGACATCGGGGCGACCATGTTCAATCAGTAGGCTCTTTATAATGTCCCTCTTTCAAAAGCCATAGCCTGAGAAAGAGGGTAGACATGAGTAGATGGTATGAATATGACGATGATCTTTTCGCAGAAGACCTTTATTCTGATGAGGACTTTGCGTTCGAGAAAATGACAGGTGAACGCCTTGCTTGGAAAGACAGCAAACCTGTAGGTCATGGTAGCAGCGGTAATAGACCTAGCTCTAGCAGGAAAGATAAACTTAATAACCCTTCGGGATCTTGCTCTTTCCCTCATCAAGTAGGTGGTGTTGGTAGTGGTGATGGGACTTGCTATCAGAAACATCAGCAACATGGGCAGGCTAACGCGGGAAAAAACGGATCTCCTGAGCGAGCTAAGTACATGAAAGAGTATCGTAAGAAATACTACGACTCTAAGGCTCAGAAACCTAAAAATGGTATGGGGTCAAGGTCTACTGTCCCACGTCCTTTTGGGCAGACACATCAGAGGGGTGGAGGGGACAAGAAAGCGAGCTTAAGAAACCAACTCTGTTTAGAGAGGTTGAAGCTCTTGAAGCTTGCTTACGACTACCCTCAAGTTAGGAGCGAAGTAAGAGGCTTGATTGAGAGGACTGCCTCTAGAACGCATAGAAAAGAGAATAGCAGAAATCTTAAGAACCCAAAGAAGCAAAATTGTGACGCTTTCAGGAAGTGGAAAAATTGGGACAATCAGGCTCAACAAGACTACATTAAAGAACTTATCGAAGGTAATGGTAAGGTTGATGGTGAGTGCTACAATATTCATAGTGACTATGGTCAATGGGGCGGAAAGAGTAGGGGACAAGATAAGGAGTATCAGCAATGGTACAATGAGAATGTAAGAAAGTATGACAGTGACGGAAATGATCTCGGACCCAAGAAAGGAAAGAAAGACAGAAGTAAGTCTAATCGAGAGAAGATGTGGAGAAAGATCCCTCACTCTAAGAGAGTCCTTCACCGTCATATGAAACAATACATAAAAGAAAACAAAGACAGCACTCCCGCTGAAATCCTTAAGTATTGGGAGGAAGTTACCTCAGTCAGTAAACAAACAGCACCCTCAAGAGGAAGCGCACCCTCAAGAGGAAACGCCCCCTCAAGAGGAAGCGCACCCTCAAGAGGAGAAGCACCCTCAAGAGGAAGCGCACCCTCAAGAGGAAGCGCACCCTCAAAGAAGAAAGAGACTCAAAATCAGTCTCAAACTCAGAAGAAAGAGACTCAATCTCAGTCTAAGCCTCAGAAGAAAGAGACTCAATCTCAGACTCAAACTCAGTCTAAGCCTCAGACTCAAACTCAGACTAAGCCTCAGTCATCAGGTCGCCTACGAGGAAGATCTCGAAAGGTGAAGATTAGATAATATCCTCTTTATAGTTGGGGTAAATTAAAAACTACCTCCAACGATAAAGAGGATTGTCATGTCTCAGGATTACCAAAGAAGAGGGGTCAAGCCTAATACCCGTATCAAGACTGCGGGTGAAGTTAGGTTCATTAAGGATCACGGTGATGATTCAAACGCATGGGCTTGGAATCAACACGCGCCTTCAGAAAGAAGATTAGACCCTAATCATAAGCTGAATAAGAAGTGCAGTAAGCAGATAGCGAGAGTTCTCAAGTCTACTCTCATGTCGTTAGGTCATGCGATGACAGCTTACGCAGTTTTTGCTAAGATTAAGAGCAGAGACATCTCCCCCGATGGCGCGCTCGGTGGTCGCGGATACATCATGGAAATCAAGGCGATGCGCCGTCAGTACATGAACATAGTAGAGGCTCTTTCAGCTATTTCTGACACCATTTATGATGAGATCAACGCAGATCATTGGTTAGAGGCTCAGACTAAGCTAGTTCAGGACGTTCTCGAAGAGATCGAGGACATCAAGGAAGATCCCGAAGAATGGGCTGAACAACAGGAAGATATGACAGGTTTAGTTAGCAAAGTTCAGTCTAAGAAGAAACAGGAACAGATGAAGAAGAAAAAGAAGGACAAAGACAATAAAGGTCCGACAGAAAGAAACTTCGCCGAGCCTAGATCAAAGACTGCTAGTACAAACCGTTCTTTCTCAGCGATTAGGGTAGCTGACAGATACTTAGAGAGGTGATTGAAATGAGTAAGAGTAATTTACCAAATGGGGGTTACACCCTTACACACGGCTCGAACTATATGCTTGACGGGTTTCAGTTTGATACTGAATACAACGGAGGTGTATACGAGAAAGCGAGACTCCCTGAGACAAAGGGTCTTTCTGCGCTCCCTAGTGGGATGATCCCCACCGAAAACCCACTTTCTTCAGACTTGCCTGATGGGGTTGAGGTGGATGTAGACCTCAACCTTTCAGAGTTCACTAAGGATGCTTCTCAGCAACTCATCCCCCTTGTTGACCACTCTTGGTTGGCTTCTCAATCAGAGGAAGACTTAGAGGGTATGAGGAGCTATGATGATGTCTTAGAACACTTTGCAGAAGGACGCTTTGAACATCCTCAAGCTAATCAGATTAAAACACTACAGGACGCTTGGGCTGATGGGTCTACTACGGGTTTAGACATTCTTCCTAATAAACAGAGAGCTCACGACAAGTATCACAACTCTTACTCTGACAATCAGTCTAAGTTGCCTGGAGATGATTACCGCAGAAAGAAAGAGACGGCATCTCGTAAAGTAGCTTACGGCGAGTCTCCTGATAACCTTGACTCACTTCCTCTTGAGATGATGAAAGAGTTGGGTCAAGAATACGGTTTACATGGGAAAGTATACATTAAGGAAGCTTCTTTCCCTGGCCTATTCAATGGTCGGTGGGATGAGGTCATCAATAAGAGGTGCGCCTCCTCAATGTATATCATCTCAGAGAAAGAGGACTGTGCTTTTGAGAGGTTCTTGGGGATGAAGGTTGTAGCTTCAGAGAAAGACATTTCTTGGAAGGAAGCCTACCACACGCTCATGCCTAAGCTAGAGGTGTACGGGATTTCAAAGACTTCAGGGTCTAGCTACAGGAATATGCTCCGTCAGGCTTTTATTGACGTGATGGAAGGTCGCATTGAGAGCGCGGAACAGCCTTCTACTTGGTTTCAGATTCAGCCTGACGCGACTGAGGGTCTTTCTTTAGGTCACGCTAAGAAAGCCCTCGATGAGTTCGTAGTGGATAACCCATACATTGAGTCTCCTACAGAGAGGGTTCATTCTAAAGAAGAGCAGAGGCTCTCTAGGATTGCTTCTCAGCTTGTTTCTCAGGGCATGGTAGAGTCAGAGATCGTTGAGGACATCATTCAGAGTGAGCGCACCGCGACACAGAAGATTGAGCGTCTTTACGAGATCGCCTCTAAGCCTGTTCAGTCTTCGGACTATCAAGGTTTAGGTAGAGCGGTAAAAGCGCACACTCCCTATAAGTCTCAGCTTGACCCTACGGAAAAGATACAGACTATTTCTGAGGCTGACTCTATCCGTTTTGCGAAGAAGTGTCAGGAGAAAGTGGCGAAGCTTATACAGCAAGGTTTAGTGACGATTTCTGAGGTAGAGAACGTCACTAAGAAAGCTAGTTCTCCACAAGACAAGCTCACCGCCGTCTATGAATATCTTTCTCGTCCTTCCCAAGTTCAGAAGTACATGGGATCAACAGAGGCTCATTATCTTTCTAAGAAGTCTAGCCTTGACCCTCATGCCGAAATAGAAGATCGGGAGTCCCGTAATCTAGCGCAGAGGAACAAGACAGCTCAGACTAAGATATCTAAAATGATCGAGAGTGGGTTGATCTCCTATGAAGAGGTGGCTGAAGCGATCAAAGGGAAATCATCTCCTGAAGACAAGGTGGCTTCTGTGTTCGCTTACCTTGCGAAGCCTGCTCAGACTCAGACTTATCAAGGTCATGAGACTGCTCACGTCATCACGGCTCGCGATAAAATGCCGAAGGCAAAAGTCGTAGCTAACGAAGTTTCTGAAGGAAAGAAGATCGCCTCTAGCGTAAGTAAGTATGTTTCTAATGGGATCATTTCTGCTGAGGGTGCTGAAGAGGCACTCTCTCTTAACGGAGATGAAAGATACAAAGCCCTATATAGACTTGCTTCTGAAGGTGTGAGAGCCAAGAAAGAAAGTTTCAAGGGTCATCAGTACGAAGCTCATATTTCCAAGAGAGCTTCTTTGCCTACTAAGACTGCTTTCGAGGTTCAGGGTGATAAAATCGCTACTTGGCTACGTCAGAAAATGTCCGAAGGCTCTGCGGGAGAAGAGTTAGACGTTCTTCTTTCCACGAGGTTTTCTCAGAGTGTTATTCATGATCATCAGACCCGTATCGCTTCTCTTCGCGAGGCTCATGAGGGTGTTTCGGGACACGCTTATGTAGATGCAGACGCATACATGACTGAGGGTACAGACGGGTGCGATAAGGGCGCGCTCATTCATAGAGCCAACCAAGTACCTACACTCTTAAAGTCTGCCAAGTGCGGAAGCTGTGTATTCAACTCAGGTGGTACTTGTCAGAAGTACAACAAGATGATTGTTGCTTCCGCTGAGGAGATTGTCGAGAACAAGGGTCAGTATCAAGCAGAGATGATCCGACTCGCCAATGCTTCAGACTCCGAAAGAACAGCATCACTTTTCGTGAATGACTATGATGCTTCAGAGTTTAATCTTCAACAAGACCACAACGTGGATTTTTCCGACGCGCCTTCTCTTGATAAGGTTGGGGAAGTTCTCTTTGGTGGATTTGAGATCTAAGGAGGGCTGAGATGACTCTGCCTATGTATGTTAAGAAAGAAACAGCTTCAGCTCCCTTTAAGCTTCTAGTAGCGCACCATCAGAAATCTTCAGACCCCTCCAAAGGAGAGTCAGGAAACCCTGTAGCGATTAGACAAGGTTTCGAGACTCAGCTTATATCTACTCAAAGGGGGACGGGTGCTTTCGGTCTTTTAGAAGCTCAGAATTTACCCTCTTTGGTGATTAAAGTTAATACGACTGACTACTTTAATCAGCGCACCTCGAACCCTCCCCCTTATTATAACTTTGATGAGATCCAAGCTTACGCGCACGACATTGAAATGAAAGATATGTTACCTTCTCTTAAGGCGGGCGATCATTTCGGTCAAGCTATTGGAAACGGCGCGGGTGCAGTTGCAGATCTAGCTTCAGAGCTCAGTAATGCTCTCAATAACCTCAACTTAGGTATTTCTGCTACCGTTTCTCAGGCGGATAACACTAAGATTGAGGTTGCACCTGCGTTTCCGAGTGACAATATTATTTTAACCGTCATTAGTTACTCTTATCTTATCCTCAATGGTGCTCCTCCTTTCACTGTCGAAGACACAGACGGAAATACTATTTATGACCCTGCGGTGAATGATAGCGCGGTAGGTACTGTGTTAGGAAAGAGTAGGAGTGTTAAACCTATTTCTAGTATCTAGTTAAAATCTCGGAGGTTCATGTGAAAGACTTAATTCCTAAAGGGGCTACTCGCGTTCAAGTGACAGATGAAGTAGGGAAGCTCGTATGGCGTAAGCCCTCAGACCTCAGAGACACAGATACGATTAAGTTTAACCCAAACACAGGAGAACCCTACGTTATGTATGGTTCTCCTGGTGTATCAACCCCGCAGAGCGCGGGAACACCGTCTACGGCAACTACAACAACCTCGAACGCGGTCATTTCTGCCATTAAGAG
>MDSZ01205149.1_pt1 | contig 16757 bp, 15 predicted proteins | sample 811201 | NCBI WGS metagenome assembly MDSZ01 (sample SAMN05326647, study PRJNA326480) | marine metagenome | isolation source: seawater | place: Indian Ocean: North | collected 2010
AATAACAGGAACAGCAAGAAAGTTATATTGGGCAACTATTCTTGCTACCTCCTCCTGATCAGTTTCAGGTCTTATTGTGTGAACGTTCTTAATCATAATATCTTTAAGTGTTGTCGTGGGTGGTGTAGTAGTTAGGACCCTAAGAGAAATAACTCCAACCAAGCGATCATCATCATCTGTGATATATAAATAGAATACCATTTCAGCATCTTTTTGATCTTGTAATGTTTTTATTGCCTCTCCAGCGGTAATGCTTTCATGTATTGTGAAAAATTCTGTGTTCATTAGTGAACCAGCGCTATCCTCAGGATAGCCCATTATTTCTGCAATTTCTTCCTGCTCATCGACATTTAAGAGTTCAATAACTGATTGTGCTTTTTCTTCCTCAAGAATATTAAGTATTCCACTTTGGTCACTTGTGGGGGCTTTTTCTATAATTGAAGCGATACGTTCTAAATTTTCGTTGGATAGTAGGTCATTAACCAATGAATCATCTAATTCTGATAAAAATTCTGCGGTATGCTCATTTTCTTTCATTAACGTGAAAATTTCTATCTGCTCTTCAAGAGTGAAATGCCTAAATAGAGTAGCTAAATCTGCTGGATGTGTTTTTCTAGTTAGTTTTATAAGATTAGTTTTAGCTTGCCTCCTAAGTAATCTTCGATAAGTATCCCGCAGAATATTTATTTCGTGGTTAAACATCTCTTTTCTCATTTTAACTTTTTTCTAGATTGATTCCTTTAAGTCCTTTATAAATCAAAAAAATTGCTAGCAAGATAAACATAGGTGATACCTGGTCCTTCCATAAATAAAATTCTATACTTTTTTCATCAATATTAGTTAGTATATAAGCTGAACCATTATTGACAATATGCAATATTATACTGGGGAGAACAGATTTTGTTTTCCATGATAGAAATCCAAGAATAACTCCAAGTAAATATATTTGAATCGTCCAAAAAGGGTTAAAATGAATCATTGCAAAAAATAGGCTGGTTACTAAGACTGCCCTGGTGACGTCTTCCCAATATTTTTCAAGAAATTTTTGTAAAAAACCACGAAATACTACTTCCTCGCCAATTGGTGCAACAATTACAACAGCTAGAAAAAGAAATATGTAGCCAAGTGTTGAATCTGGCCTCATGATCTCTCCTAGATCAATAATATATTCAGGTGGAGGTATGAACTTGTGAATTATTCTATCTAGCGTGTCAAATACAATCAAAATACCAATGCTGAAAATCAATGTGGCTTTTATGGTCCCCAGAGATACAATTTTAATTCTTAAAGATTCAAATATTGGTTGTTTTTTGACAGTTAAAAAATAAATTGGAGGGGCAAGAATGATACCCTGTCCAATTAAAAAAGAAATATACAAATATAATTTATTTACCTGCCCAGGAGAAGATGCAGAGATACCCATTATTATTCCACCTACTGTAAAGGCAGATATAACAGATAAAATGACTATCGAAAAAACAGACCCAATGCTCATTGTATTGTTCATGATATTCGGTTTCCTGGGGATCCATATTATGGAAATTACATCATCCTATTTTGATAAGGAAAAGATGATTTATTGATATGTATTCTATGATAATAATGAAAATAAAAGTTGTTTTGAATAATAAGTAAGATTATGTTTAATAAACATAATTTAAGAATTATATATAATAACCAGCACTATGAATGGGGCATCTTTTGATGCCCCATTTTATTTTATAGCTAGCTTGTTCATTATTATTGATCCAGCGATGGAAACGTTTAGAGATTCTCCATGTCCAAGTCTTTCAATTGAAATAAGTTTGTCCATTCTTTTTTTTATTGAAGCACTTAGGCCTATTGACTCATTACCTAAAAAAAGAACTATTCTTTTATGATAATCTAAGTCGTCTAGTTTATTATCACCATTTTGATCAGTACCTAATAAAAAATAATCGTTGTCTAAATAAATTTTATAATCAACTTCTCGATGAATATTTAAATGCAAATGTGCTCCTGTTGCAGAACGAATAGTTTTTGGGTTATATGGGTCAGTAGAATCTTTTGATAGGGCTATATTTTTTATATTGAACCATGCAGCTGACCTAAGAATTGTTCCTAGATTTCCTGGATCGGATATTTTATATAAATATAACCATCTATTCGATTTGAGATTTAATTCAGGCGGTGGGTAAAATTTCGAAATCCCTAATATTCCTGAAGGAGTTTTTGTGTCAGATATAACTTTCATTATTTTATCTGAGATTATAGTATAAGGAATATTCTTCTTTTTACACAACCTTATCATACTATAATTCATTGAAGAAAAAGCTTTAACAAAAAATAATTCTATTATATAATCACTTTTTTCTAAAAAAGAGTTTACACAGCGCACCCCTTCAATTAAAAACAACCCTTCTTTTGTTCTGCCTTTACTAGTTTTGAGAGATTGAATTTGTTTTATTTTATTATGACTAATCATATGGTTAAAAATTTTCTCTTTTATTGATATATAAAATAAATAAAATCTAGTAGTAAAGCACTTGGTCGAATGATTTGTGCCAAGTAATTTTAATTCAATCAAAATTGAATATAATGTATGAGTAAAAAAATTCCTGATATAGATAAAAATATATCAAATTGGTATACGGAGGTCGTCACAAAAGCTGGTCTGGCTGATTATGGGCCTGTAAAAGGGACAATGGTTATAAAACCTTACGGTTTTCAGTTGTGGGAAAACATAAAAGAAGTCTTCGATTCAATGATCAAAAAAACAGGTCATACAAATGCTTATTTTCCACTATTAATACCAAAATCATTTTTATCAAAAGAGGCAGAGCATGTGGATGGATTTGCTAAAGAATGTGCAGTGGTAACTCACACAAAATTAAAATCTAAAAATAATGATATTGTAGTTGATCCAGATTCTAAACTCGAAGAAGAGGTAATAATTAGACCAACTTCTGAGACAGTTATATGGTCAATGTATAAAAAGTGGATACAATCATACAGAGATTTACCAATATTAATTAACCAATGGGCTAATGTAGTAAGATGGGAAATGAGAACAAGACTTTTTTTAAGAACTACTGAGTTTTTATGGCAAGAAGGGCATACTGCACACAAAAATAAGGAAGAAGCTCAAAAAGAGACACTTGATATACTTGAATTATATCGACAATTGGCAGAAGATTATCTTGCAATCCCTGTTTATACAGGATTGAAAACAGATTCGGAAAAATTTGCTGGTGCAGTTAAAACATATTGCATAGAGGCAATGATGTTAGATAAAAGGGCTCTTCAAGCAGGAACATCTCATAATTTAGGACAAAATTTTGCAAAGGCCTTTGATGTAAAGTTTCAGAACGAAGACAATAATGAAGAGTTTGTATGGGCAACAAGCTGGGGTATCAGTACACGACTCATTGGTGCTGTAATTCTAGTTCATGGTGATAAGAAAGGTCTTAGACTACCTCCAAATATTGCACCGATTCAACTAGTTATAATTCCTATTTCCAGAGATGAAGAACAAAAAAAATTAGTGAAAGATTATATAGAGATGATTGTTAATAATCTGAAGCATATAAAGGTAAGGCACATAGTGGATTGGAGCGATTCTTCTCCTGGATATAAGTTTAATGATTGGGAGATGAAAGGTGTGCCAATAAGAATGGAGGTTGGACCCAGGGACGTTGAATCAAATATGGTTGTAGTGGCCAGAAGAGATAATGGAGAAAAAAAATCAATTTCTAGAGATAATATCGGGGATGAAATAAGAAATATTTTAGTTAAGATTCAGGGGGAATTGTTTGACCAGGCCAAAAAATATAGGGATAGTAATACTCATGTTGTTGAAACATACAAAGATTTTAAAAATATTATAAAGTCTGGGGGTTTTGTTAGATGTGGTTGGGATGGTTTAGAAGAAACGGAGGCCAAAATTAAGATTGAGACTAAAGCTACAATTCGCTGCATTCCATTTGATGAAAAACCAGAAAATTTGAGATGTGTTTATTCTGGGGAACCTGCTCAGCATGAAGTAATCTATGCAAAAGCTTATTGATCCGAATGGGTCAGAATGATTGCTAATACCCCTGCAATTGTATTAAAAACCTTTCCTTACGGCGAAACAAGTTTGATATCAAGATGTTTCACCAAAGAAAAAGGGAAGGTATCCTTTATTATTAAAGGTGCAAGATCAAAGAAAAATCCAATTGCACCATATTTTCAACCCCTTAGTTTCATCCAAATCATCTATAATGAAAATCAAAAAAGAGATTTGCAAATAGTCTCGAAAGCTCATTTTATTAAAATTTGGTTAAAGATATCCCAATCATTAAAAAAAATGACCCTACTTCAATCTATTCTTGAAATAACAGATTTTTCTTTAGAGATAAATGATCCACATCCAGCGTTGTTTGAATCCTTACTAGAGGTTATTGAGTTTTATGAAAACGATAGTATTAATTCAAATCTTGCTTTTTGGATATATGAAACTGTTATTTTATCTGAAATGGGGTTTCAAATCGATTTAGAAAATGGGGGTCATGAATCAAGAGGTCATGGTTTATTAAAAATTATGGATGAAAATCAATGCCGATATATTTTACAAAACTTGATAAAAAAGGATTTTGAAAAGATATCGTATAAAAATATCTCTCCTCGAGAGAAAAAACTAATTTCCAATTATCTATATAACGAATTGTGCTATCACATAGAAGGTTTTGATCGTCTTAAATCTTTTAAGATTGCAAAAAATATTTTAAATGAATTATAGTGAATAATTATAATTGAGGAAAGCTTTAACATTAAATATGTATATTCAACTTATATTATGAAATATAGATTACAGTTTAATCCTGGTGAATTTGCCTATAAGCCCCAGATTTTTACAGATGCCATTAAGATTTTAGTATCTATTAATTTTGGTATTTATATACTCCAATCAATATCAGGTAAAGAGGATGTCTTTTTTAAACTATTTGGTTTAGTCCCAAGTTCATTCATCTCAGATTTAATGCTTTGGCAGCCATTTACTTATATGTTTTTGCATGCTCCATTTTATTCTTCTGTTGGGATATCACATATATTATTAAATATGCTTGGATTATGGGTATTCGGTCGTGAGCTGGAACAAGCATGGGGGAAAACACATTTTCTTAAATATTATTTTATTACTGGCATTGGTTCGGGGTTGATAACTTATTTGTTTCAGATGGGTTCTGATAGTCCAGTCATTGGTGCAAGTGGAGCAGTGTATGGAGTCCTTTTAGCATATGGAATCTCTTACCCAAATAGGATGCTTTATATATGGGGGATCATACCTGTAAAGTCTATGTGGCTTGTGATTATAATGGGCACGATCGCTTTTTTCGGTGTCTTAGGCAACAGCGACGGTATTAGCCATGTTACGCATATTTCAGGCATGGCAATTGGATATTTCTTATTAAAAAAGAGTTGGAGATGGAAAGATGTCTTATTTGCAATTCGAAAAAAAACTATTGAATTTCAGGTTCAAAGGAATGAAGAAAAAGATACAAAAGTAAATATGTTGCAAAAAGATATTGATATATTATTAGAAAAAATTCAGAAACTTGGTTTTAGTGGATTGTCTGATGAAGAGAAAAATAAATTATATGAAGCTAGTAAAAAGATGTCAAAGGATCGACAAAGAGATTAACATTAAATTTTTAGTAGTGTGAGATATAGATGAAATCGCAATGGGATTTTGGTACTGTTATTGGATTAATAGCAGGTGTTATTTGTATTTATGTTACAATGATATGGCCTGAGAAAGAGGCAGCTGAAATTATACTAACTAAAGGAGAGGGATGGAGATTTGAGCAGGTAAGTTGGTTTTTTCAACCACAATCAATTTTTATTGTTTTTGGTGGTGTGCTTTGTGCAACACTCGTGAATTATCCAATTAGAGCGGTTCTTGGTTTAGGTGGAGTATTTAAAAATGTTCTTTTGGCAGAGGTATTTGATTTTAATGGAATGATTGAAAATATCGTTTCATTAGCTGAAAAAGCGAGGAAAGATGGACTTTTATCGCTTGAGGCTGGCCTTGATGATATTGACAGTGTGTTTCTTCGTAATGGTATAGAGCTTGCTATTAATGAAAGAGATTCCAATAGATTGAGGACATTTCTGACGATGGATTTAAATAATATATCAACTCGACATATAGGCGCTCAGGAAATTATACTATACATGGCTGCTTATGCACCTGCTTTTGGAATGTTAGGGACAGTACTTGGTTTAATAATAATGATGAATAAGTTTCAAATGTCAGGAGAGACCTCCTCTATTGATTTCAATGTGGCGGAACAATTTAAAGCTCTTTTAACTGGAATGGGGACAGCTCTAATAACCACCTTCTATGGAGTGTTCCTCGCGAACATGGTCTTTCTTCCAATAGCGGGTAAACTCAAAAGACGTTCTGAAAATGAGTTAATGTTAAAAAATATAGTCTTAGAGGGAATAATTAGTATCCATGGAAGAGAGCATCCTATTCTTATACGAGAAAAGCTAATGACTTTTGTGGCTCTATCTGAAAGAACTAACTTACAGAACAAGGAAGAGTAGGATTGCAAAGAAAAGCTGTATCTCAAGAAGAGGCTAGGGCAAAAACTACTGCCTGGGCACTTACTTTCGCAGACCTAACAACTCTTTTGCTAACTTTTTTTGTTTTGCTTCTAGTTATTTTGAATGACGCTGAAGCACATGTTGATCGTTTAGTTAATATAATTTTAGATGAAACTGAAAAAGAGTTAGCCCCATTACAACAAAATAATTTGGTAGATATTGAAAGGGTAACTAAAGGTATTAAGATCACACTAACTGGATCAAAATTATTTAAATCCCTTTCAGCAGATTTAAATCCTGATGCTGACCCGATACTAGTTCAAATTGGTGGACTTATAAGAACTTCTACTTTAATGAATATATATAAGCAGCCGAGGTGGGATCCTCTATTAGAATTGATTAGAAAATCAAATGACACTCTAAATATTGAAATACGTGCTGAAGGACATACTGATGATAAACCTATTCCAATGAATTCGAAGTTTAGAAATAATTGGGAACTGAGCTCCGCTAGATCTCTAAATCTTGTGCAAAGGTTGAGTGAACTTGCTCAAATGGAACAACATTATTTTTCAGCGCTGGGTTATGGAGAATTCAGGCCAAAACGCCAAATAGATAATATAAAGAACAGGGTAGAATTAGAAGAAGCGAGAGCGGAAAACAGAAGAGTCGAAATATATTTTGATGCATTTATAAAGTCAAAAAGCGAAAGTGTTAAAAGTCTCTAGACATTTCATTACTAAATTCTTAGTAATTAGTTTATTTAATTCTTATATCATATTTGCTCAATTAGAATCTGAAGAGAACACTAATCAGACTCAAGATTGGATTTTTGGTGATGGCCCTGAACCAAAATGGGTGATAGAACTACTACATGGTGCATATCAAAATATAAAAGAGGACTCAAAGTTTGTTTTAAAAGTTCCCGTAACAGGATCTGGTATTAAATACAATGCAACAGTTGATGGTCATGCAACTATTGAGAGGGATGGCGATTATCTTATTATTTCTCCAGAAGAAAATTACCATGGGTCAATTATGGTAAATTTAAGTTTAGATATGAGCTTTATCTTAAATGTTCAATCTGTTAATGATATGCCAGTCATTACAAAAATAAAAAACCATAAAATAAATGAAGATGAACAATTTAAGTTAAAACTTTCTGCTAAAGATGCTGAGGATGATGCTTTGACTTATGGTGCGACTGTTGATGGCAATGCTAAGGTTGTTGTGGTAAATGATAACCTGATAATTATTCCAAAGGAAAACTATTATGGCCCAATTAATGTTAATGTAGCTGTTTCCGATGGTAAAGGGACAGATGAAACAAACTTTACTTTAAATATAGATGCAGTGAACGATGCCCCTGTTTTAAAATCATTTTACACTATTACAAAAGATGACAATAATCAGGTTGACTTAATGCTAACGGGGACTGATATAGATGGCGACAATCTAGTCTATTCAGTCGAAAGTGGTAATAACTCAAAAGTGGATGTCAGAGATAATAAAATATCTATTAAACCAAACGAAGATTACATAGGGTCGACACCCATAACTTTAACGACTTCTGATGGTATTAGTAGTATTGATACAAGTTTTACTCTTATAAATCCAATTCCTGGCTTTACAGCCTTTGCCCCTCAAACAATGCTGGAGGATTCAGTACTTACTCTTTTATTAAATATACAGGATGCTGAAAAAGATCCATTTACTTATAGAATAAAGAAAAATGAAAACGCGGATTTAGAAATCAATGGAGATGAATTAAAAATAATTCCAAAAAAAGATTACAATGGAGACTTATCATTATCATTAACTATTTCTGATGGGGTTGATTCAACAGATTTTAGTTTTAATATTAATGTTTTACCAGTGCCAGACAAACCTATCGCACTAGCTGGCAAAAATATCATTGTAAGCGATGGGTGTAATAGCAGCGTTTATTTGGATGGTAGCAAATCTTGGGACCCAGATAATGATCGATTATCATTTAGCTGGAAAATTTTAGATGAAGGCAAGATTATCTTATCTAAAGATAAGGGAGACTACCATTTTTTAAATGAGAATGAAGACAGAATCAAAAAGATTTTATTAACTGTATCTGATCCTACTGGATTAATAGGGAATGATACAATTATTGTAAAAATTATAAACGATGAGGCACCAGTAGCTAATGCTGGTGTTGATTTTGTTGCTCCTTTTGATAGAAAAGTTTATTTGGATGGAACAAAAACAAATGATAAAGATAGTAAGATTATTTACGACTGGAGTATTATATCTGGGGATGTAGCTTTTTCAAAAGAGGAATCGAAAAAACAATCACCATATTTTTTATATCCTTCTGAAATAAATGAATCGAGATTATTTACTGCATTATTAAAGGTTCGAGATAAAGAATCTTATTGTTATTCTCAAGATACTGTAAATATAACCTGTTTGCCTAATGTAGACATAGCTGACAAAAATGTTAAATACGAGATCCTTAGAGCTAGTAAAGAAAACGATAAGGTATTTGTTGATTTAAATGTCACGAATAAACAATCGTGGCCATTTGACTTTGCTGCTTTTACATTGATAACTGTTGTTAATGAAAATAATAATATGGGACAAATAGACCCCTATAGAGGAAAGAATACAGTAAAATATGGTATAGAAAATGGAGAGACAGTGGAAGTAGAATTAGTATATAATTTTGATTCTTCTCCTCAGTGGATTAATATAATGTGCAAATCAACAATGGCACTGAAGGCCGACACAGTTTCCTTTAAACAAATTTTTTAATTTTCTATTACTTTAAATATTTTCTCACCAGGCTTTACCATTTTATACTTTTCCCTAGCTATTTTTTCAATATAGTCTAAATCATTTTCTATTTTATTTTTTTCCTCTTTCTTTTTTTCTCTTTCTTCTCTTAACTGGGCAATATGGTTTTGTATTTTTTTTCTCTGGCTTTTTATTTTGTAAAGTTTTATTAATCCATGGTCTCCAAAAATAAAAATAATAATCAGACTCATACAAATCAAGAATACTAGGCCCTGGATAAATTGTTTCTGTGTTGTTGCAATAGAGTTCGCATTAAGCTTCTTGTTTTTTGAATAATTTCTCATAGACTTTTTCCTAAAAAATCTATAGTAGCGTATTTCGCTTTATCACCCAATTGTTCTTCGATCCTAATTAGCTGGTTGTATTTAGCAACTCTATCACTCCTTGACAAAGAGCCAGTCTTAATCTGCCCCATTCCCATTGCAACAGATAAGTCTGAAATGATTGTATCTTCTGTTTCCCCAGACCTATGAGAAATTATTGCTCCAAACCCCACCTTTTTTGCCAGTTTTACTGTTTGAATAGTCTCTGAAATTGTTCCTATTTGGTTTAATTTGATTAGGATTGAATTAATTGACTTTTCATCAATAGCTCTATTTAGATGCTTTATATTTGTAACAGTTAAATCGTCCCCTACGACCTGAATGTTGGAGCCTATTTCTAAGTTTAGTTTTTTCCACCCATCCCAATCACTTTGGTCCAAACCATCTTCAATTGAGATAATTGGATATTTTTTTGATAGATTACTTAAGTAGTTAATCATTTCCTCAGACGAATATGTTTTTCTTTCGGACTCTAAGTTATATAAGTCATTTTTGAAGAATTCACTTGCCGCTACATCTAGCGCAATAAAAACTTCTTTCCCAGGTGAGTAGCCTGCATTAATTATAGCTGTTAATATTATTTCAATTGCTTGTTCGTTTGAACTTAGATTCGGAGCAAATCCTCCTTCATCGCCAACAGCTGTACTCAAGCTTTTTTGTAATAACTCAGATTTCAACTGATGGAAAATTTCTGTTCCAACTCGTAGTGCATTAGAAAAAGAAATTGCACCAATAGGGACTATCATAAATTCTTGGATATCAACAGTATTTTCAGCATGACTGCCACCATTTAAAATATTCATCATTGGTATAGGCATGACATAATCGCTGTCAATGGATAAATAATCGTATAATGGAATATTATTAGCTTTTGCGCCTGCTCTTGAGGCAGCCATTGATACACCCAAAATCGCATTGGCACCTAGCCTAGATTTATTTTCCGTTCCATCTAGCTCAACTAATATTCTATCAATATTTTCCTGATTATTTATATCAACTCCAATAAGAGCATCTCGGATTTCACTATTGACATTATTTACTGCCGTGAGGACTCCTTTTCCCATATATCGGTTTTTGTCATTATCTCTGATTTCCATTGCTTCAAAGTCTCCGGTTGAGGCTCCTGACGGGACTGCTGCGCGTGCCATCACATTATTTTCAAGAACTAGGTCTACCTCAACTGTTGGGTTTCCTCTTGAGTCTAGTATTTCTCTTGAAAAAATATTTTTTATATGAGATTTCATTAATTAAAGAATATAATTGGTTGGCAAAATTAGATTTGAAAGAGTTTCATAAACAAATAATATAAAATTGCAACTCTTCAAAGGAACAATTAGTGTATAATTTGGTTAAATTATTTTATGCTTAAAATCAAAAGACATTCAAAAAATAATAAACCACTGTGGGATAGCTTTGTAAAGAATGCAAACAATGGGACAATATTCCATTTAAGAAGATTTTTAAGCTATCACCCTGAAGACAGGTTTGTTGATCACAGTATAGAGTTTTATAAGAAAAGTGCCCTATTTTCTGTATTCCCTGCTACCGAATCAAATATTGATGGGAAAAATTTGCTAATATCTCACCCTGGAGCTACAGTAGGTTCATTTGTTGTTCCTGAGAGTGTTTCAATTAGTGATTCATTAGAACTGGTTGAGTTATTAATTGATTATACAAAAAAAAATAAATTTGATGGAGTTAGGCTTACTATCCCGCCCATTCTTTACCAAAATAGATCCTCTAATTATATTGATTATGCTCTATTAAGAAATGGGTTTCAATATCTGAAGCGTGAAATAACTAGCACATTATTTATTGAAAATGAGGTAAAAGAAAATCTCAGAAAGTTTAAACCATCTCATGCACGAGCCGTAAGGAAAGCTAAGGAAACTGGGGTTGAGATTAAAGTTAGCAAAGATGTAAACACATTTTATTCCATACTAAAAGAGAACTTAAATATAAGGCATGGTGTTAATCCAACACATACAGCGGAAGAAATCAACGACCTTATTGAGCTTTTCCCTAGCTCAATAAATATATTTGGGGCTTTTTATAAAGAAGAAATGATAGGTGGAGTGTTAAATTTCACAATAAAGGATGATGTGGTACTTGCTTTTTATATTAGCCATAAAGAAAAATTCCAAGAATTAAGGCCCTTAAATCTTTTGTTTTATTCAATTTTTGAATGGTGTGTTAAGGAAAAAATCAAAGTGTACGATTTTGGTATTTTCACTGTAAATGGTGAGCCCAATATGGGACTTGGTAGATTCAAAGAAAATTTTGGTGCAAGCGGTATTTTTAGGGACACCTTTCAAATTATATTTTAAAGTATATGTCTATAAAAATCTTAGGGAAAGAGTCATTAATATATGGCACTGGGCATGTACTTGCTCGTCTAATTACCTTCTTATTATTACCAATTTACACTCATGTTTTTTCGCCTGAGGAGTATGGTGTTGTTTCGTTAGCATATGCATTTATTGGCTTTTCAATGATGTTCTATCGATATGGGATGGATACAGCTCTTATGAAATATTCTGTTCAATTAAATGATGATAATCGAACGGCCTACATTTCATCAATCTATATTTTACAGCTTTTTAGCTCAATCATTTTCTCAACTATATTATACTTGGTGAGTGATTATGTGTCTGAGCCTATTCTAGGGGTTGAGAACCCTGGTTGGATTATGATTTTAGCAGGGATTCTCATGCTAGATAATCTCTGGAACCATCACGTTCTTTTTCTTCGAGCAGAGAACAAACCAGGGTCGTATATATTCTTTAATTTATTGAACGTCATTATAACCATGGTTTTAAATATCCTTTTTGTTATTAAGTGGAACTTAGGTATAGAAGGTGTCTTAACATCAAACCTAATTGCGTCGAGCATAGTTTTTATTTTCTCGTTACCAATTATAATTAAGAGAATAGACCTATCTTTAATTAAATCAAATGTTATCAAAAATGTAATTATATTTGGTCTACCATTTCTTCCAGCTGGAATTTTCACGATGGTTATGGAACTTTCAAACCGGTATATGTTAGAGTGGCTAAAAGGTACTCATTCTGTAGGCCTTTTTTCTGCGGGATATAAACTGGGGGTATTTGGTTTAATCATAGTCATGGGATTTAATATGGGCTGGACTCCATTCTTTTTAAAACGAATGAGAGAAGAAGGGGCAAAAAAAGAATTCTCATATGTAGCTTCGATTTTCCTTGGTTTCCTTGGGTTTATTGTGATAATGACATCCATTTGGATGCCTGAGATAATACGTTTCAAAATCGGTTCTAATCATTTGATAGGAGCTAGCTTTTGGTCTGCCGAAAAAGTTGCATCCATAGTACTTATTGGTTATTTCTTCTTTGGTACATATGTAATTCAATTACCAGGTGTCTATGCAAAAGAAATAACAACCTGGATTCCAATTTTTAGAGCGTTAGGAGCCATTAGTAATATTTCTTTAAATGTGATTTTAATACCAAAATATGGTGTTCTAGGTTCTGCTTGGGCCACAGCAATTTCATTTGCCATTATGTCGCTATCAGTTTTTATAAAACTCTTTAATATTTACTATGTTAGATATAATTGGAAAGCGGTTTTCTATCCGATTTTATTTATGGCAATAATTTTTTCCCCTTTGCAATCAGTTTTATTAAGGGTTTTCATTGGGGGTTTTTATTTGGCTGGGTGGTATTTTTTAGCGATATCTAATGATGAGAGAGCAATGATTAAGGGTTTATTTAATTGATTACTATTGTTTCATGTTCGCATTACCCTGATGATGAAAGGATTTATCATAAAGAAATAAAAACTCTAGCAGGAAAAAAATATAGTATAAACTATTTTACTCTTTCAATGTCCGAACGAAACCTATCAAATAAATACATAAATCACATTAACTATAGTAGTGCGACCAATACTATTAGGGAATATATAGGTTTAGTTGAGTCAAAAATTATGGAGACTCCAACTAAAGCAATTCACATTCATGAACCTGAGCTGTTTTCGCTTGCTATAAACATAAAAAAAAAGCTCGGGGCAAAAATCATCTATGATGTTCATGAAGATTATGTTTCTATGATTTATACATTTTCCAAATGGAATAAGCATATTAAATACTTAAAAGCAAAGTATTGGTCATTAAAAGAAAGATTTTTTTTAAGGAAAGTAGATGAAATAATTATTGCGAGTTCTACCATAGTTAATTCTGACTTCAAAGCACAAGGGTTTTCTCCATTATTACTAGAAAACTTCCCATCAAATACATTGGTGGGTGATATTGATTTTAACCAAAAAATAAAAAATTCTCTTATTTATCACGGTAATATGGGGCCCGAGAGAGGCATTGTTGAGCTGATTGAGGCAATGAACCACGTTATCAAAATCATACCTGATGCTACTTTATCATTGATTGGAGGATTTAGAACTGAGGATTATAGAAAAGAAGTAAACAGTAGAATTGATATGCTAGGAATGAGAAAACATATAATTCTTCAAGATCATATCTTACACAAAGACGTGTGGCGATATTTAGCTGATCATGAACTTGGCATAATACCATTTAACGAAAATCCATTAACAGCAATCAATACGCCAACAAAACTTTTTGAGTTTATGGCATCAGGTTGTCAGTTAGTTGTCCCTAATTTAAGGCCAATAACAAAATATGATTTCAAAGCCGTGAAATTTTTTAAACCAGGTGATGTTAAAAATTTATCAGATAGTATAATCAGTTCATTAAAAGATAATGATCATGATGGTATAGAATATAATGTGAATAAAATAAGATCTAATTATAATTGGGAAAATAATTCTTACAAATTAATAGATCTATACGACAGGGTTTTATCATAAAAATATTATATATATCTCCAGAGAATACCGTAGGAACCATGTCTTTATGGAAAAAAGCCCATGAATTGAATGGGAACCAATGTGACTTTATCACTTTTTATAATAACCCTAAACAACGTGATGCGGGTATATGTTTAAATCTTCCAATGATATCTACAGACCCATGGTATTTGAAAATAAGGAACCAGTATTACAAGCTTTTTAGAGGAGAACTTGGAGATTATAAAGAAAAAAAAGGCATTCCTCCTGTTTGGACTCCACATTCAGTATTTGAAAAATCATATTTTGTATTTCGTGACTGGGTTTGGCAAAACTATATTAATCCAGTAATAGATAAATATCAATTATTTGATTATGACATTTATCATTTTGAATGGGGCCTAGATTTTTATAGGGATTGTAGATTTGCTAAGAAATTATCAGAAGAAGGGAAGCCAATTGTATGTACGTACCACGGTCAAGATATGCGAACCAGAGGAGTTATAAAAGAGATGGATGAAATCAGTGACCTTAATCTTACTAGCGAGTTAGATTTATTAAAAAAACATCCGAACATCAATTATTTATTTTTGCCCTATGATACAAGTTTTTATTTAGACAAGAAAACAATTTCATCTCCTTTAAGGGTGTGCCACAGTCCAACCAACAGATATTATAAGGGGAGTGATGATATTATTGAAATCTGCAGTGGTTTGGAAGAGGATGGATTGATAGAGTTTGTTTTAATTGAAGGTAAAACACAGCAAGAGGTAATAAAAATAAAACAATCATGTGATATATACATTGATCAGATACACAATCGAGGTGGATGGGGATATGGTATGAGTTCAATTGAATCATTATCTATGGGCCTAGTTTGTCTAACGGAGTTAGTTAGAGAATATCAAGATTTCATTCCTGACCATCCATTTATTAATGTAAAAAAACAAAATCTAAGGGAAAAAATTTTAGATTTAATAAATAACCAGGAATTATTATATAATAAAAAAGTTAAAAGCAGGGAATGGGTAGTTAAATATCATGATATTTCCAATGTTTCAAAGTCCTTATACTCTTTTTATGAAAAGAATTCATGGATAAAATAATTTCAATAGATATTGTTATATCTTGCTATAATGTTGAAAACACAATTGAAAAATGCTTGAGTAATTTATTATCTCAGTCCTATCCAAAGGATAAATACCATTGTTATTTTGTTAATGATTTTTCAGATGATAAGACAGGGGTAATTCTGGATAAATATATTGGGCACCAAAATATTACAATTATACACCATAAGCAAAACAAGGGGTTATCTGCAACAAGAAATACTGGAGCTAAAATTGGAAATGCAGATTTGGTTGCATTTCTAGACGGTGATATGACTGTAGAAAGCGATTGGGTCGAATCATTTCTACCTTATTTTGATAAAAACACCATTGGAGTAATGGGTGATAATATTGCCCCTCCAGAAATTATTTTAAACCCAGTGGAAAAATATTATTTTGGGGAAAAAAGAGGAGCGCGCCAATTTGGTGATGGGGCGCATATATCATTTCAGTACATGCTTTATGGGAATGCAATTATAAAGCGTTCTAAATTATTGGAAGCAGGGTTTTTTGATGAAAATATCTCTAAATACGGTGGGGAAGACACAGATTTCTCTGCAAAAATTTGGAATAAATATAAAGGGGGTTTTGTTTTTTCAGAAAAATCTAATTCGACTCATTTTCATCGTAGAAGTATAAAAGAATTCTGTTCGTCTATGAAAACCTATGGAGAGTGCAACCTACCTATTTTGATCAATAGATACCCTCAATATAAAAAAGAGTTAGGAGGTGATTGGATATTTTCATTAAAAGGGTATTTAGTTTTTAATTCTTTTATGAATGTGATTATTAAATCAATATCATTAATTAAGCCATTACAAATATTTATTAGATATATTGTAATTAATGCTGTTATATCTGGAGCTCGAAAATCTGAAAAATGGTCTTAATTCAATAAAAAAATATAAACATTGGAAATGCTCTGAATATTTGTAAATTCTCTTGAAGTAAAGGGATTGACCCTGGTAAAAACTACATACCAATGGACAATCATTAAAAAAAGAGCATAAAATATTTTGCTCTTAAATCAAAAACCAAACCAAGGAGGTATTGGCATGGCTGATGTAAATGCAACCGTACAAAATGCTGCAGC
>MDSZ01262837.1_pt1 | contig 16757 bp, 14 predicted proteins | sample 811201 | NCBI WGS metagenome assembly MDSZ01 (sample SAMN05326647, study PRJNA326480) | marine metagenome | isolation source: seawater | place: Indian Ocean: North | collected 2010
AAAATCTGAATATACTGGTGGTCATTGTGAAAGGGTCCCTGAAATTACAATGATGCTTGCAGATGCTGTTGAAAAAACAAAAACTGGAAAGTATAAAGATTTTAGTATGAATGATGATGAGAGGTATGAATTATATATAGCTGGTTGGTTGCATGATTGTGGTAAGGTTGCTACGCCTGTACATGTAGTTGATAAGGCAACTAAATTAGAAACTATTTATGATAGAATCGAGAATGTTCAAACAAGATTTGAAGTATTGAAAAGAGACGCTAAGATTGAATATTTAAATAAAAAAATTAAATTATTAGAAAAAAATGATAAAAATGGTTTAAAAAAAATAAAATTAGATTATAAAAAGAAATTAATACAATTAGAAGATGATTTGAAGTTTGTAGAGCTATCTAATTTTGGCGGTGAATTTATGGAAAAAGAATCTCAAGATAGAATTAAAAAAATTGGACAATATAAATGGGATTTTAAAGGTCAAAGTAAAACATTTTTATCAGAGTTAGAGGTTAGAAATTTAACAATTCCTAAAGGTACTCTTCTGCCTGAAGAAAGAAAAATTATCAATGATCATATTGTTATTACAATAGAAATGTTAGAACAATTACCTTATCCTAAAAAATTGAGAAACGTCCCTGAATTTGCAGGAGGCCATCATGAAACATTAGATGGTAAGGGTTATCCTAAAGGTTTAACAGCAGATCAGATGTCGGTTCAAGCAAAGATGATGGCAATTGCAGATATTTATGAAGCTTTAACAGCAGCTGATAGACCATACAATAAACCCAAAAAACTATCACATGCTATGAGAATTATGGGATATATGAAAAATGATTACCATATTGATGAAGAGTTATTTGAAATTTTTGTTAAAGAGGGTGTTTATAAGCAGTATGCAAACAAATATTTAGGTAAAGATCAATTAGATAAAGTTAATGAAAGTGAGCTTTTGACTGTATAATGAGTAGCTTGCTTAAAATGTCTGCATTAGAATTAAAAAACTATATTTTAGATATTCAAAGTTTTGTTCAAAATGAGTTATCAAAAGGAATAGATATTGATGATTTTTTAGATGAAACAGATGTTTTTGATCAATTTGAAGATATTATTCCAGATGAAGAATTTCCAATTTTTGTAATTGCTATTCTTAATAATTATAAATCAGATGTTATAATTGATAAATTAGTAGATTCAATTCTTACTTTGAAAAATGTAAAATGATTTGGAGAAATGATAAATGACAAATTCAAGGGCAATCCAGGAGGCATTGCGTAGTTTACCTTCAGTAGATGAGTTGATTTTATTGATTGATTTTGATAAATATGAGTTACCACATTCATTGATCACAAATGTCATCCAAAAAAATATTAATAATATTAGAGAAAATATAATTAAAAATGACATCCCAGATAATAGTTTAAAGATTATAAAAAATAATATTATTTTATCATTAAATAATATTATTGAAACATCTATTCAACCAATTATTAATGGTACCGGAATCGTTTTGCATACAGGTTTTGGTAGAGCGCCAATATCAAATGAAATTATTGATAGTTCAATGGAAGTCATATCATCTTATTGTTCATTAGAATTCAATGTTAAAAAATCAATTAGAGGAGAAAGATTACAATATAGTAAAATATTACTGAACCATTTATTAAGATCAGAAGATTCTTTAGTTGTTAATAATTGTGCAGCAGCAGTCTTGATTGCTTTAAATACAATATCATTAGAAAAAGAGGTCATTATTAGTAGAGGTCAACAAGTTGAAATCGGTGGTTCATTTAGAATCCCTGAAGTTATTCAGAAGTCAGGTTGTAAAATGGTTGAAGTAGGTACGACTAATAGAACGCATATTGATGATTACAAAAATGCAATTACTCAAAATACAGGTGCAATTTTGATCGTACATCCAAGTAATTATAAGGTTGTAGGTTTTACTAAAGATGCAGATTTTAAGCAGTTAATTGATTTATCAAAAAAACATAATATACCTATAATTCTAGATTTAGGTAGTGGTATGATTTTAGATAACAAAAGTATATCTAATGATGATATAATTCAAAAATATATGGAATTGGGTTTTGATTTAATTATGTTTAGTTCTGATAAATTATTAGGAGGTCCTCAGGCAGGTATAATTTGTGGAAAGAAGAAAATAATAAATAAGATACATAAGAACCCATTGTATAGATCTTTAAGATGTAACAAATTTATTTTAACAATGTTAGAAAAAACTTTATCTCAATATAAAACTCAGGATTATGTATTTAAAAATAATTTAACTTTATCATTACTTAATCAAGATAGACAGGTATTGAGAGATAAAGGGAACGCGATATTAAAAAATATAAATAAACAAATCATAAAAGATAATCATATTTCTTTAGTTGAATCAGAGGTTGAGGTAGGAAGCGGTTCTTTACCAACTGAAAAAAAACCTAGTATTGCATTGAAATTTCATAATCTGAAAAAATCTTCTAATGAATTATCACACCTTTTTAGAACCTATAAACCAGCAGTTATTGGATATATTAAAAAGGATAATTTTTATTTAGATCTAAAAGCAATTTTAGATAAGGATATAAAAATTTTAAGTAATACAATTAATCAAATACTAAAATGAATCAAGTTATTATAGGTCTATCAGGTCATATAGACCATGGAAAAACATCGTTAATTAAATCATTAACAGGTGTAAATACTGATAAAATGATAGAAGAAATGCAAAGAGGTATGACTATTGATATAGGATTTGCATTTTTAAATGATCATATTACAATTATTGACGTTCCAGGTCATGAAAAGTTTTTAAAGAATATGATGACGGGTGTATCAAGTATTGATGTATCATTATTAGTTGTTGCTGCAGATGATGGTGTTATGCCGCAGACAAGAGAGCATTTAGATATATTAAGATTGCTAGATATTAAGTATGGTTGTATTGTTATTAATAAAATAGATTTAGTTGACCAAGAATGGTTAGAATTAGTTAAATCTGATATAGATGATTTAGTAAAAAATACATTTTTAAAAAATGCACCAATTCTTGAAGTATCAACAATTAAAAATCAAAATATAGATTTATTAAAAAAAGAATTGATAAATATTGCTCAGAATGTACCTGATAGATATGATTCAGATATTTTTAGAATGCATATTGATAGAGTATTTATTAAAAAGGGTTTTGGAACAGTTGTAACTGGAACTGTTGTTTCTGGACAATTATTGGTTGGTCAAGAAATTGAAATTATGCCAGAATCAATTAAAGGTAGAGTAAGGAATATACAATCTCATGATCGATTAGTTCCTAAGGTTGTATTGGGTGACAGAGCTGCAATAAATATTCAAGGAATTGATAAAAAAAATATAGGTAGAGGGAGTCAGATTGTAGAAAAAGATTTTTTTATTGAAACTAATCAAATTGCTGCAATTATAGAATTATTGGATAATGATAATAATATTTTAAAGCATAACCAAAGAATTAGAATTCATGTTGGTACACAAGAAGTTATTGCAAGAATTTTTTTAATTGATCAAAAAGAAGTTAAACCAAATGAAAAAAATATTTGTTTAATAAAATTAGAATCATTTATTACAGTAGCTATGCATGATAAATTTATTTTAAGGACTTTTTCTCCTATGATTACTATTGGCGGAGGCATTGTAGTTGATAATGAGTTAAAGGGTCGATGGAAATCAATTAAATATTATTTGAAAGACATATATAATGGAGATGATGATATTATTTTAGATAAAATGATTGAACATTTTTCATCTAATCCAATGACTCTTAATCAGGCAAAAATTAAATTTGGGATATCTATAGAATTATTAAGAGAAAAAATAAAAAATTATAAAAATATTAGTATTATTAAATATAAAAGTGATGATTGGATTATTACAAAGTATCAAATGGATGAAATTATTAAGCTAATTTTAAATAGTTTAAAAGAATTTCATCAGAAAAATCCATATTTAAAAGGCATGAACAAAGAAGAAATAAGACAAATATTACAAAGTAATGAAAATTTTGCTGATTATATTTTAAATGAAATCAGTAGAATAAACTTAATATCAAAAGATGAGAATTATTGGTCTTTAAAAGATCATGAAATTACTTTATCAGATAAAATGCAAAATAAACTAAATGTTTTTCAAAGTCATTTAGAAGAGCAAAAATTCATAACCTTAAGTTCAGTTAATTCATTGTCTAATCTGAATATTAATGAAAATGAATTTAAAACAATACTAGATATTTCAATAAATACTGATTTAATTATTAAAATTGAAAGTAATATAATTTTTACTATGAAAACATTTTTAGATATTAAACAAAGTATTATAAATCATTTTTCAAAAACAGATACTATGTCAATCACTGATTTTAAAAATATAGTAAATACATCTAGAAAATATGCTGTTCCTTTATTGGAATATTTTGATAAAATTAAAATAACATATAGAGATGGTAATAATAGAAAATTGGTAAAATAAACCATGAAAGATAACAAAGGTACTACTCCAGTTATGAGGCAATTTTGGGATATTAAAAGGAAATATCCTGATAATATAATATTGTTTAGAATGGGAGATTTTTATGAAACCTTTGATGAAGATGCAAATATATCTTCATCAATCTTAGGTATAACTTTAACTAAAAGATCTAATGGTGCAGCATCCGCAGTTCCATTAGCGGGATTCCCATATCATGCTTTAGAACAATACATTCATAAGTTAACAAAAGCAGGATATAGTGTAGCAATTTGTGAGCAAGTTGAAGACCCTAAAACTGTAAAAGGTATTGTAAAAAGAGAAGTAGTTGAAATTGTAACTCCTGGTACAAGTATATCAGATAAATATTTAAAAAGAAGTGAAAATAATTTTCTATTAAGTATATTTTTAAAAGAGAATAATGCTGGTGTTTCTATTTTGGATATTTCAACTGGAGACTTTCTTACTGTAGAAATACAAAAGTATGAATTAAAAAATATTATATTACAGTATGAACCTAAAGAGATACTAGTATCAGATTCACAAGAAAATCAATTAAAACAAATACTAGATTTAAAAAAATATTTTGTATCAAGAGTACAAGATTGGGTTTGGGAATCAGATATAGCTCAAGATGAATTGATTGAATCTTTCAAGGTAAAATCTTTAAAGGGTTTTGGAATTCAAAAAATGAAAAACTCTATAAGTTCTTCTGGAGCATTATTATTTTATTTAAAAAATAAATTATTAAGAAAAACTGATCATATTTCTAAAATAAAAATTTTAAATCAAAATAATAAAATGATGATTGATTCTTCAACTATTAGAAATTTAGAAATTTTTGATTCGATTCAAAATCAAACTCAGGATGGTACTTTAATAAAAATAATAGATAAAACTATAACAGCCTCTGGTAGTCGATTGCTAAAGCAAAGATTAAGACAGCCATTGGTTGATATTAGTAAAATTCAGAATAGATATAAACTTGTAGAAAGCTTTATTAAAAATGAATCAATAAGAAATAATGTTACTAATCATTTGAAAGAAGTGGCTGATATTGAAAGGATTTTATCAAAGATTTCATCTTTAAAATCTAATCCTAGAGATTTAAAACAGTTAGCAATTTCTCTTAATAAAATTGATAAAATAAAAAATGAATTTCATAAATCAACATCTACTTTTATAAAAATATCACAAAAAATTTTAGATTTATCTAATATAGTAAATGAAATTAACAAAATTATTATAGATGAGCCACCAATTACTATTTCAAAGGGCAGATTTGTTAAAAAGGGTTTTTCTAAAAAATTAGATGAATATAAAGAAATATCTGATAATGGATCTGAATGGTTAATAAAATATCAAAAAAAACAAAAAGATTTAACTGGCATTAATAGTCTTAAAATTGGATTTAATAAAGTATTTGGATATTATATTGATATTACAAAAACACATAAAGATAAAGTTCCAGAAAATTATATTAGGAAACAAACTTTAACAAACTCAGAGAGGTTCTTTACTGAAGAATTAAAATTATATGAAGAAAAAATATTATCTTCTGAAGAACAAATGATTTCCATAGAAGGTAAAATATTTTCTGATTTATGTGAAATTATTTTGTTGAAGACTTTAGATATTTATAACAATTCTAAAGTTGTAGCTTCAATTGATGTTGGGTTATGTGCATCTATAGTTGCGATAAATAATAATTATGTTAAACCAATAATAACTAATAATTCTATAATAAAATTAAAAGATTCTAGACATCCAGTTATTGAAAAATTATTACCTGATGATGATAAGTTTGTTTCAAATGATATTTTAATGTCTCAGGATAAAAAACAAATAGCAATCATTACTGGACCTAATATGGCAGGAAAAAGTACATTCCTTCGTCAAATTGCTTTAATAGTTTTAATGGCACAAATTGGTTTTTATGTGCCTGCTAAAAGTGCAGAACTAGGTATTGTTGATAAATTGTTTTCAAGAGTAGGAGCAAGTGATAATTTAGTTGGAGGTGAGTCGACATTTATGGTAGAAATGAATGAAACAGCTAACATCCTAAACAATGCAACTAATAAAAGTTTAGTAATTTTAGATGAAATAGGTAGAGGTACTTCTACTTATGATGGATTATCAATAGCATGGTCTGTTACTGAGTTTTTACATGATCAAATAAATGTTTCCCCTATTACATTATTTGCTACGCATTATCATGAATTAGTAGAATTGGCAAATGAGCTATCAAAAGCATTTAATTTAACGGTTAAGGTTAAAGAAATGGGTAATGAAGTATTGTTTTTAAGAAAAATAATATCTGGAGGTGCAGATAAAAGTTATGGTATCCAAGTTGCAGACATGGCTGGTATCCCAAAAATTGTTGTTAATAGAGCTAATCAAATTTTGAATAATTTATTATTAAAAAATAATAACGAAACTATTGATATCGATAATAAAAATTTACAAACAAACCTATTTGAAGTTGAAAATCAAGAGTTGAAAAATAAATTAATGAAAATTGACGTTAATAACATTACTCCATTACAGGCTTTATCTAAGCTTGAAGAGATTATCAAGGATTTATGATAATGTATAAAACAGCTATTTTTAGTATAGTGTTAGTTTTTAATACACTTTTTTCTATTGAATTTTTAGAAAATGGTGTGGAAGTTTTTTCTGTTAATAGTGATGCTCAAATTGGAGCTATGGGAGGTAATAATCCGGCTCTTATTGGTATTAATGGAAAGATCTTAAACAACCCAGCATTAGGAAATTTAAAAACTAAAGATTTGCTATCATTTACCTATAGAAATCATTTTTCTGGATTAGTCAGTGATCATATCATAACTACAAATATAAATCAAAAATATATTAATAATTTATCATTTGGAATTATATATAGAAGTATAGAAAAAATTCCTAATACATTAGATGCTTTTACTCTTAATGGAAATCAAGTTATTCCAATTGATTATAATCTTATTTCATATTTTAATCATTGGGAGCTTGCATCAATAGTCTCATTAGCATCAAAATTGGCAAGTTATGAAGTTGGTTTGAATATAAAATCAATAATTTATTCAGTATCAAATGAAAAAGCATTTGGACTTGGTTTTGACATAGGTTTAATAAATAATATAAATGAATTTGTTAGGTTTGGGATGGTAATGAAAAATTTTCCAATTACTATTGTTAATTGGAGTACTAATAGAAGAGAGATTTCAAAACCTCAATTAAGTTTGGGGTTTAATTATTTTAAAAATAAAACAAATTTAGCATCTGGTATAGAATTAAAAAATAGTAGAAAAGTTAATTTTAATGGTGGAGTTAAATATAGTTTTAACAAAGATTTAGGCGTTTTAGTTGGTTATAATAATAAATTTTCTTATTCCTTTGGGATAGAAATAAAAAATCAAATTTTTATTATTAATTATTCTTATATTAGCGGCTCTAGTGAAGTGCCATTTAAATCATCTCATGAGATGACTTTAAGTTTTGATAAAGAAAAAATATATAAATTAGGAGATTATATTAATCCTTAATATTAAATAATTTTATGATTTTAAGTATGACAGGTTTTGGAAAAGGTGAATTTAATAAAAATGATATTAGTGTTGTTACGACATTATCTTCATTAAATAGTAGGTTTTTTGATTGTAAAGTAAAATTACCAAAAAGATTTCAAAGTTTTGAAGAAAAAATTTACTCTAAAGTTAAAGATTTTTGTAAAAGGGGAAGAATTAGCATCCAAGTAGATTTTGATTTAAGTATTAATACTAATGATAGGATTGAAATCAATGAAGTAAAACTTGATCAATATTTAAATATAATTAAAAAATTAGAAACAAAATATGATTCTATTGGTAAAATGTCTATGGAAGGTATTTTAAGTCTTCCAAGTATATTAGAATTTGATAATTCAGAGATAAACGAAATTATTGAAGATATTTTGTTTAAAAGTTTAAAAATTGGGTTGGAAGATTTAAATAAAATGCGCAAAATTGAGGGTGCGAACTTAGGTGATGATTTAAAGAAACGTATAAAGTTTTTATTGTCATTTTTAAATGAAATTGAATCTGAGTTGAAAAATAGCTTAAAAGATAATTTGAAAAAATATAAAACTAAGCTAAATTCATTAGTCGATGATTATGCTACATTGGATGAAAATAGGCTATTGCAAGAAGTAGTAATTTTATTAGAAAAAAAAGATATTACAGAAGAAATAGTAAGATTAAGAAGTCATTTTGATCTTTTTTTAAATTTTATAAATAATAAAGAACCTATTGGTAAAAAGATGAACTTTTTACATCAAGAAATGCTTCGTGAAGTTAATACTATAGGTTCAAAAACAGATAATATCACGATTAGTCATATTGTAATTAATATGAAAGAAGAGTTAGAAAAAATAAAGGAGCAAGTACAGAATATATTATGAAACAAGGCAAATTAATTATACTTACAGCACCATCTGGAACAGGAAAAACTAGTATTTGTAAAAAATTATTAAGTAAAAATAAAGAATGGGATTTTTCCGTATCTGTTACTACTAGACCAAAAAGAAAAGGTGAGGTAGATGGGAAAGATTATATTTTTATGGACAGTGATAAATTTGAACATCATGTAAAATTTGGTGAATTTATTGAATGGGAATGGGTACATGGATATAAATATGGGACCTTATTTTCAAGTATAGATGAAGCCATGGAAGAAAATAAAACATTAATTTTAGACGTAGATGTAAAAGGTGGTTTATCTATAATTGAAGAATATGAAGAAAATTGTATAACTTTTTTTGTTGAGCCACCAGGAGATAATTTGGCTGAAAAATTAGAAGTTTTAGAAGAAAGGCTAAATTTAAGAGGAAATGAGAACAGTACTTTAGTTAATAGAAGGTTGCAAAGAGTTGCTAAAGAATTAGAATTTAAAGAAAAGTTTCAACATCATATAGTAAATGAAGATTTAAAAGAAGCAACTAATGAAATTGAGTCAATAATTAAGGAGAAAATAAAATGAAATTAGGAACATTACCATTTAGTGATTTATTAGAGGTTTCAGATGATATTTATAAAAACACAATAGTAGCCTCAAAAAGAGCAAGGCAAATTATACAAAAAAGATTTGAAAAACAACAAGCAGAAATTGAGCTGTTTGATGAAGATTATACCCCTGCAATTGCAGCTGAAATAGATATGGACTATGTAGAAAAAGAAAAAGCTATTACTATGTCTGTAGAAGAATTTTTAAATAAAGAGTTAGAATGGAAAAAACAAGAATCTGAAGATAGTCCTATTGATTAATGTCTTCTAAAACAGATTTCTATAACTCATATTTAATTCAACAAAAAGAATTGTATGGAAATAGTCTGTATATAAATCATATAAGTGATGACATTAATAATATAATTAATAGTTGTATAAAATGTCATGGCAATCCCAAGTCTGATATAATATTTATAGGATATGATTCTTTTATGAATGAAAGTGAAGATGGAATATCATTCGTTAATAAATCTAATCAATTATTTGAAAAAATATTAGATGCTATTTCATTATCTGTTAATGATATCATTCAGGTGAATTTAATAAAAGTATTTTTTAAAAATGATAAAGTGTATAAAATTGAAGAAAATTTTAGATGTTTAGAACATTTAGATAAATTAATTAAATTTAATGATATAAGGTTAATTGTTGTTTTAGGTCAAGAGACTGCAAATTTCTTATTGAAGAATGAGTTGAGTTTAGATCAGATGAGAAAAAATGAGATAAATTATAAAAATATACATCTTTTAACAACATATCATCCAAGTTCACTACTAATGGATGAAAATTTAAAAAAACAATGTTGGGAAGATTTTAAGAAAATAAAAAAATACTACAATAATTAACCTTATGGGAAACAAAGAAAATCAAGTATTAAGAGTACCTCCTAATTCTAAAGATGCAGAAGCAGCTGTAATAGGTTGTATGTTGATTGATCCACAAGCCATTTCAAAAGCATTTCAGATATTAAATATTGATAGTTTCTATAATTCATCAAATGCTACAATTTTTAGAATAATGTTAGATTTGTTTGATAAAAATAAGACTATTGATACAATTAGTATTATAGCAGAATTAGAAAAAAAAGGTGAAATTGATAATGTTGGTGGTCCATATTATATAACGGGATTATCTTCTGATGCACCAACTTCTGAAAATATAGAATATTATGCAAAACTTGTCCAAGAAAAATTTATTTTAAGAAAAATTATTGAGACAAGTAGAAATATGTCAACATATGCTTACGAATCAAAAGAAGAAATTTCCACAATTTTAGATAGAGCTGAGCAAACTATTTTTGAATTATCACAAAATGCTGAAAGAGGACAATTTCAAGCGATTGAACCATTATTACATAATGTAATGGATAAGTTGGGATCAACAAAATCAGAAGGAGTTTCAGGAATCCCTACTGGTTATTATGAATTAGATAAATATTTGTCAGGATTCCAAAAATCTGATTTTATTGTTGTAGCTGGAAGACCTTCAATGGGTAAAACTGCATTAGCTTTAAGTTTAGCAAGAAATATTGCAGTTGATTATGGATATTCAATTGGTATGTTTAGTTTAGAAATGTCAAATATTCAATTGGTTGAACGATTGATTACAGCGGAAGCAAAAGTTAATTCTCACCAAGTTAGAAATGGGAAGCTACCAAAAGATGATTGGAAGAAATTATCTGCAGCAGCTGGACCACTATCTGAAGCAAAATTTTTTATTGATGATACTCCTGGTTTAAATATAATGGAGATACGAGCTAAAGCTAGAAGATTGAAAGCAGATAAAAAAATTGATATTTTGATTATTGATTATATGCAGTTAATTACAGGGTTTGATAAAAGTGAAAGTAGGCAGCAAGAAATTTCAATGATATCACGTTCATTAAAAGCTTTAGCAAAAGAGTTAGATATACCTGTAATTGCATTATCTCAATTATCACGTGCTCCTGAGGCTAGAACAAATCATAGGCCAATTATGTCAGATCTTAGAGAAAGTGGAGCTATTGAACAAGATGCAGATATTGTATTGTTTGTATATAGAAAATTTGTTTATTCAAGATCAGAAGAAGACAAAGGTATTGGAGAATTGATTATCTCAAAGCATAGAAATGGACCTACTGGTTCAATAGAGGTTGCATTTATAGATTCCTATGCTAGATTTGAAAATTTAACTCAATATGATGAAGAAATGTTAGATGAATTTCCAATATAGTTTTGGTATTAAATAAATTAAAAAATATCCTTCCTTTAAAAAAAAGTTATTCAATAACTTTTAAAAAAATTATTGAATATGTTTCAAAAAAAAATAATTTCTCTCAATCAGAAGTAGATAAGATTTGTAAGGCATATGATATTTCCAAAGAAGCTCATGAAGGACAATTACGTCGTTCAGGAGAACCTTATTTTAATCATTGTATATATGTAGCTTATAATTTAGCAAGATGGAATATGAGTTCAGATGTTATTATTGCAGGTATTTTACATGACGTTTTAGAAGATACATCTTTAGAAAAGAATGATATAATTGATAATTTTGGAATAGATATATATAATTTAGTTGAAGGAGTTACAAAATTATCAGATATAAAATTCAATAGTAGGCAGCAAAAACAAGCTGAAAATTTCATGAAAATGTTCTTAAGTGTGGCTACAGATATACGAGTCATTATTATAAAATTTTCTGATAGATTGCATAATATGCAAACAATAAGTTATTTACCTTTGATAAAACAAAGGCGAATTGCAGTGGAAACTAGAGATGTTTTTGCTCCGCTAGCTCATAGATTGGGTATGTGGAAACTTAAAGCTGAACTTGAAGATTTAGTTTTAAAAACCTTGGAACCAAAAATTTTCAATAAAATATCTAGAAAATTATCATCTACTAGTAAACAAATGCAAAAATATATTGACAATTTTAGTAATCCTATTATTGAGGAACTAGAAAAATTCAATATTACTCATACTATACAAGGTAGATCAAAAAATAAGAGTTCAATATATCATAAGATGGTAAATAAGAATAAAGATTTTACAGAAATTTTTGATTTGTTAGCTATTAGATTGATAGTAGACAAAGTTGAAGAATGTTATGCAACGTTAGGTATAATTCATCAGTTATATACACCTATTCATGAAAGGTTTAAAGATTTTATAGCAACTCCTAAAATAAATGGTTATCAATCTATACATACAACTGTTTTTGGTCAAAAGGGAAAAATGTTTGAAGTCCAGATAAGAACTAAAGGTATGGATAAAACTGCTGAAGAAGGTGTGGCTGCTCACTTTGCATATAAAGAACATGGTCAATTTGAAGAAAATAAAGATAGTATAGATAGGCATGTTTCTTGGTTAAGAGAACTGATTTCAAGTTTACAAAATGAAGAGAACAATCCTAAAGAATTTTTAAATTTATTGAAAATTGATCTTTATGAAGATGAAATTTTTATTTTTTCTCCCAAAGGTGATTTATTTCAATTAAAAGCAGAATCTACTCCAATTGATTTTGCATTTCATGTCCATTCACAAGTTGGTTTCCATTGTATTACAGCTAAAGTTAATGGGAAAATTGTTCCTTTAAATACGTCTTTAAAAAGTGGTGACCATATAGAAATCATAACTTCTGATTCTCAAACACCAAGGATTTCTTGGTTAAAATATGTAAAAACTGCTAAAGCAAAAAATCAAATTAAAAGATGGATAAAAAAGCAGCAAGAAGTTGAAAGTATTAAATTAGGAAAAGAAATTTTAGATAAGGCCTTGAAAAAAATTAAAAAACCTAAATTAATTACAAAGATTTCAGATAATCCAAAAGATATGGGATTTAATACTATTGATAGTATCTATATGGCTTTATCAAGTGGAAAAATTACTATATCAGAAATATTTTCAAAATATTTAGAATCTAGTGAGAATTTAAAAGAAGTTGATGAAGAAACATTAACTGAAAAGTTTTTGCGTAAAGCAAGAGGAATTTCAAAAGGTGTAGTTATTGATGGAATAGAAAATGCAATGATAACTTTTGGAAAATGTTGTAATCCAATCCCTGGAGATCAGATCGTAGGTTTTATTACGCGAGGTAGAGGTGTTACAATCCATAGAGGCAATTGTAAAAATATTCCTACAATTTCAAATTTAGATAGATTATTAAATGTAGAATGGAACGTTGGGCAAAAAGAATCTTTTGTAGTAAGATTGAAAATTACTGGTGAGGACAGAAAACATTTTTTAAAGGATATCACTGAGTCTATTTCAGGATTAAATATAAATCTTGCTAGCGTAGATATTAGAGCTAAAGAAGGTATAGCTATAGGTTATTTTATTTTACAAATAAGAGATACTCGTCAATTAAATAGAATAATAAATAAAATAAAAATTATCAAGGGAATAATTGATTTGAAAAGGATGTAAAACTTGAAAAAGGTATTAGGAATTGATTATGGAGAAAGAAGAATAGGTATTGCTATATCTGATAGTTTGAAAATTATTGCAACTCCTTTAACAGTTATAGATAGAAAAAAACAAAATTATTTAGAAACTATTCAACAAATCATAATTGAAAATAATGTAGAATTAATTATAGTTGGATTGCCAATTACTTTAAAAGGAAATCAATCTATTCAAACTAATAAAACTAATATATTTATAAATGAATTACTTGAAAAAATTGATATCCCAATTCAAACTATAGATGAAAGGTTAACTTCCCAAGAAGCTGAAAAGATATTAATTCAAAAAGGAATTAAAACAGGTCATAATAAATCTAAAATAGATCAACTTTCTGCAATAATTATCTTACAGGAATATCTAGATACAAAAATATGAGCAAATATTCTTTAATAATATTTTCTGCATTTTTAATGGGTTTATCGCAGCATCCAATTTATTTAGGTTTCTTTGCTTGGATTGCATTTATTCCAGCATTATACTTTTTAGAAGATAGAGAAAATTTTTTCGATTTTTTTAAAGCTGGTATAGTTTGGGGAATAGTATATCATTTAACGTCTATTTTTTGGTTATCAATGAATATAGGAACTAATATATATATCGCAATCTTAACAATGTTTTTATCAGTAATAGTTTTAACATTTAATACTGTGGTTATTTTTTCATTTCTATACTTATTTAAAAAATTTTATTTTAAGAAATATGTTTATTTTTTGCCTCTTATATGGATTTTTATTGAATATGTTAAATCTTATGGAGTATTGGGTTTTCCTTGGGTTTCATTAGCAAATACTCAAATAGATTATCTTATTTTAATTCAAAATGCTGAATTGTTTGGTATCTATGGTATTACGTTTTGGATTTTATTTTTTAATATAACATTATATAATTATTTAAAGTCAGATATTATTTTGTTATCAATTAATAGAAAATTAGTGTTTTGTAGTTTTGTTTTTTTTATGCCATGGTTTTCTGGTTTAGTTTTATACAAAAATATAAAATTAGTTGACCAAAATCAGATTGATATTGGAATTGTACAACCTAATATTAAATTGGAAGAAAAATGGTCAGGGAATCCAAATAAAAATTTTAATAAAGTATTAAATTTAACTCAAAAAATAAATAATCAAAATAATATATTAATATGGCCTGAATCTGCATTGCCTGCTTACTTCCTTCAATCTAATTCATATCAAATGAATAAAATATATAATCTTTTAAATGATTCAACTTATTTAGTTACAGGGACTACAGTATTTGTTAAAGATTCTTTAAAAAATAAAGCTTATAATTCAATTGCATATATTGGTAATAATTATATAAAAAATTATTATAATAAAATTCAACTTGTTCCCATGGCTGAATATGTTCCCTGGTCAAATATTTTTAATTCCTTAAAAGATTTGAACTTAGGACAGGCAAATTTTTCAAAAGGTGAGGACTATACTATTTTTAATTATAATCAAACCAAGTTTGGTGCAGTAGTTTGTTATGAATCTACGTTTCCTTGGATTTTTAATGAATTTGTAAATAAAGGAGCAGAGTTTATGGTTGTAGTCACCAATGATGGTTGGTATGAAACAGCTCCAGAACCACAACAACATGCAAAGCAGGCAGTTTATAGAGCAATTGAAAATAGGAAACCAATTATTAGATGTGCAAATACAGGTATTTCTATGGTAATAAATGCAAGAGGTGATATAGTAGAAAAATTAGAGTTAAACAAATCTGGTGTGATTAGTGCTTCTATCATTCCAAACACAAAAAAAACATTTTATAACAAATATGAGGATAATTTTATTCAATTATTAGGATTAATATTGTTAATTTTCATTTTGAAACCAGTATTTTATAAACATGAAAAATAAATTTATAATTATAAATATTTTATTTAGTTTTTTAATATGTCAAATGAAAACTGAATATACAAACCCAGTCTTAAAATCAGCAATTTTACCTGGATGGGGTGAATTAGATTTGAATAATAAAAAAAGGTCAAATCAATTTTTTATACAAGAAGCATCAATTTGGATAACTTATTTTGGTTTGCAGTATGTATCAAATTCATATGAATCTGATTATAGAGCATTTGCTTCATTACATGCAGGTGTTGATATGATTGATAAATCTTATCAATATTCAGTTGATATAGGTGATTATAATACATATGAAGAATTCATTGATGCAAAAAGTCGTAATCGTCAGTCTGATCAAATATGGCCAGAGGGTTATGGATATGAATGGTCATGGGATTCTGAAGAAAATAGAAAAGATTATGACCAAATGAGGATTATAAGTGGTGTTGCTAAAAAATATTCAAAATTTGCAGTTGGTGCAATGATTGCAAATAGAATAATTTCTGTAATTGATGTGTTATATCTTAAAAATTTAAGCACTAGATATCAAGTTTACAGCTCAGTATCTAAATTAGATTCTCAAAACATTGAATACTCGTTTAAAATTATATTTTAGATCTTAGTTTTGTCAATACATTTTTCCTTGATTCAATACTATGTTTTGACCACCACTCCTTAAAAAAAATATCATTATCTTTTTCATATTTTTCTTTGTTATAAGAAGTCAATTTCTCTAATAAAGTATTCTTTCTTTTTAATAACAACCTATCAGTTTTTTTTAGTTTAGTCTTAATATATTGAAAAGGCTTGGTTGTTTTCTTAATATGGGAATTAGTGATAATAAAATTATTGACGGTATTTTTTGATAATAATTTGTTGGCTTCTTTTTTATATTTTAACTTTAAAATTGCAGATGG
>MDSZ01117651.1_pt1 | contig 16755 bp, 18 predicted proteins | sample 811201 | NCBI WGS metagenome assembly MDSZ01 (sample SAMN05326647, study PRJNA326480) | marine metagenome | isolation source: seawater | place: Indian Ocean: North | collected 2010
AATTTTTGCCATAAAATATTGATTGATAAACTGTGATTTTTATACATATTAAGAAAAATTTAGCAAACTTAAAATTATGTTTAATACAATATTTCCTAGAATACATAAAGAAGGTTATAAATTTTTAGCTATATCAATATTAGCCACCTTTATTATATTGTTCTTCTCTAAATTCTTAGGAAGCATATTTATATTAGTTACTTTCTGGGTTTATTATTTCTTTAGAGATCCGGATAGATTTTCAATAAAAGATGATAAATATTTAGTAAGCCCTGCAGATGGACTCATTACAGATATTTCAGAAAAATCAGGCCCTGAGGAACTTAGATTAGAAAACACATCCTTTACAAGAGTAAGTGTTTTTATGAATGTGTTTAATTGCCATGTAAATCGAACTCCATCATCTGGAAAAGTTGAGGAAATTTTTTATAAACCTGGTAAATTTTTAAATGCTTCTTTAGATAAAGCTAGCGAGGAAAATGAAAGAAATTATTTTAAAATTAAACTTACTAACGGAGAGGAAATCGTAATTGTACAAATTGCTGGTCTGATAGCTAGGAGAATAGTCTGTGAGGTTGAGCAAGGTCAAAGTTTAAAACAGGGTGAAAGGATTGGAATGATTAGGTTTGGAAGTAGAGTTGATGTATATTTTAAAAACAAAAAAATCCTAGCTAAACTTGGTCAAAACGTAACAGCTGGAGAAAGTTTATTAGCTTGTGAATAATGGAAGATAAGAAAAAATTTAAATTAGTTTCATCAAAAAAAACAAGATATTTACTTCCAAATATTTTAACTTTGGCTGGAGTTTGTCTTGGAATAAGTTCAATAAAATTTTCCATTGATGGTAATTTCAGCTTAGCTGTAACTTTAATTTTATTTGCTGCAATTTTAGATGCTTTAGATGGAAGAATAGCTAGATTAATTCAAGGAACATCAGAATTTGGAAAAGAATTAGACTCATTAACGGACTTTGTAAGTTTCGGTATTGCACCAGTATTTATACTGTATTTTTGGGAGCTAAATAATTATGGAAAATTGGGATGGGCAATTACTCTTATTTATTCAGTTTGTTGTGTTTTAAGATTAGCTAGATTTAATTTGACAAAAATAGAAGAATCCCAATCATGGAAAAATAATTTTTTTGAAGGCATACCTTCGCCAGCAGGAGGGTTATTAATCTTAATGCCTTTAATTTACGAATTAACCGATATAAATATAAATATAAATATTAAACAATTAACACCATATCTTACTGTATTCATTGCAATATTATTAGTGAGTAAAATTCCAACTTTATCTTTGAAAAAAATTTCTATTTCACCAAAGACTACAGTTTTTTTATTATTAGGAATAGGCGTAGTTTTTATTGCACTTTTATTTTACACTCTTGAAACTCTTTTGATTTTTGGAATAGGGTATTTAATTTCAATACCCATAAGTATAATAGTCTATATAAATCAAAATAAGAAAAATTATGATAAAATGTCTGAAGATAATCACGAAGACATTTTATAATGAAAAAATCAAAAAGAGTAAAAAAAACTAATTCATGGAGAATTAAGCAACAAAGAGATCAATTTTTTAAAAAATCAAAAACTTTAGGTTATCGCTCAAGAGCATCTTTCAAATTAATAGAGCTAAATAATAAATATAAATTTATCAAAGATAATACAAATTTATTAGACTTAGGATCACATCCAGGTGGGTGGTCTCAGGTAGCAAGACAGATTATTAAGTCAGGTAAAATAATGTCTGTAGATTTAAGAGAGATGGAACCTATAAAAAATGTGAAATTTTTAAGGGGAGATATTCTAAAAAAAAATGTAAAAGAAGAAGCATTGAGTTATTTTAATGGCAATTTAGACGTAATAATATCAGACATGGCTGCCGATACCACTGGCAACAAATCCTTAGATTCGATAAGAACAAATCAGCTATGTGCTGAGATAATTAACTTTTCCAAGGAAACACTTAAACCTAAAGGTGTATTGGTTTCAAAGCTTTTTATGGGAGAAGATTTTGTAGAAGTTAAAAATCTAGCAAAATCTATATTTAAAAAAATAAACTTTTTTAAACCAGAATCTAGCAGAAAAGAGTCAAAGGAAACTTATTTACATTGTGAAACTTTAAAGACTTTATAAATAATAATAATTGTATATAAGTTTATATGGAAACAATTAAAGAAGCTTTAACCTTTGATGACGTTTTGCTACTTCCAAAGTATTCAAGAATATTGCCCGTAAACACAGATATCTCGTTGAAATTAACAAAAAAAATTTTACTTAAAGTTCCTTTTTTGACATCTGCCATGGATACAGTAACAGAGTCTTTAATGGCAATTGCAATTGCAAAAGAAGGTGGGTTAGGAATAATTCATAGAAATTTAAAAATTAAAGACCAATCAAAAGAAGTAAGGAAAGTAAAGAATAAAAAATTACTAGTAGGAGCTGCAGTTGGAACGAATAAAGATGATCTTGATAGAGTGAGATCTTTAATATCGAATGGTGTTGATTTAATTGTAATTGATACAGCTCATGGACATAGTGAAAAAGTTATTAAAACCCTATCAACTGTAAAAAAAATATCAAAAGATATACCTGTTTGTGTTGGTAATATTGCCACTGGTGAAGCAGCAAAACAATTATACAATTCAGGAGCAGATTTAATTAAAGTAGGAATAGGTCCAGGATCTATTTGTACTACAAGAATGGTAGCTGGGATAGGTGTACCTCAAATTTCCGCGATTATAGAAGTTAAAAAAGCACTTTATAAAAAAAAAATAAGCATAATTTCAGATGGAGGTATTAAATTTTCTGGGGATATCGCAAAAGCTTTAGCTGCAGGAGCTGATGCAATAATGATGGGTTCAATTTTTGCTGGAACGGACGAGAGTCCTGGTAAAAAATTTAAAGATAAAGGTAAAATTTATAAACAATATAGAGGGATGGGGTCAATTGGAGCGATGTCAGCAGGCTCAGCTAATAGATATTTTCAAAAGAATTTTAAAGATAAATCAAAATTTGTGCCTGAAGGGGTTGAAGGAAGAGTTGAATACAAAGGAAAAGTGTCAAAAATTATTTATCAACTACAAGGTGGTTTGAGATCATCAATGGGATATATTGGTGCAAAAAATTTAAAAGAATTAAACAAAAAAGGAAAATTTGTTAAAATTACTAAAGCAGGATTTTATGAAAGTATGGTCCATAGTGTAGAAATGACAGAGAAATCTTTAAACTATAAGTTATGACAAAACATTTTATAATCATTTTATTAATTTTTTTCTTATTACCCAATATATCATTTGCGAAATCAAAGTATTTTCAAGAGGGAATTGATTTATACAATAAAAAAAAATATAAGGATGCCAAATTTAAATTTGAACAAGATATAGTTTTTAATCCAAAAAGTGAACTATCATATTTATATTTATCAAAAATCTTTAACAAACAAGATGATAAAAATTTAGAGGAGCAAAACTTAAAAGCAGTAATCTTACTAAACCCAAAGAATGAGGAAGCAATTTATAATCTTGCAAAATTAAAATTAGACTCATCGGATTATCAAAAAAGTATTGAATTGAACAAAAAATTAAAAGCAATTTGCATTAATTTTTGCAATTTAAGTGATAAATTAAAGATTGAAATTGAAAATTTATCTAAAAAATAAATGCAATTTCATAAAGATAAAGAAAAGATTTTAATAATTGATTTTGGTTCGCAGGTAACAAAACTAATAGCTAGACGTGTAAGAGAATTGGGTGTTTACTCTGAAATAATCACTCCAAAAGATTTAAACAAATTAAAAGAGTATAAAAATATTAAAGGTTTAATATTTTCAGGGGGACCATCATCTGTTACCGTGAAAAAATTTGAGAGTGTGCCTAAAAGATTATTCGATAAAAAAATTCCAATACTAGGCATATGTTATGGATTGCAGTTAATTGCTAAATTATTTGGAGGTAAAATCAAACCTTCAAAAAAAAGAAGAGAATTTGGAAGAGCTTTTTTACAAAGAAAAAATAATTCACAATTAACAAAAAATTATTTAAATTCTCCAAAATCTGTTTGGATGAGCCATGAAGATGCCGTAGTGAAAGTTCCAAAAAATTTTAAAATTATTGCATCTACTAAAAACTCGAAATTAACAATTATTGAAAATACAAAAAAAAAAATTTATGGAGTACAATTTCACCCTGAAGTTACTCATACTGATAACGGAAAAAAAATATTTCAAAATTTTTTGTTTCTAATTTGTAAAATAAAAAAGAAATGGAATATTCAGTCGCAAAAAAAAAGATTAATAAAAGAGATTAAAAATACCGTAAAGAAAGAAAAAGTTATATGCGCATTATCTGGTGGAGTCGATAGTAGTGTAGTCGCTTTATTGATAAATAAAGCAATTAAAAAAAATCTAATATGTATAATGGTAGATACAGGACTTATGAGAAAAAATGAATTTAAATATACTTACAAAATTTTTAAAAAAAAATACAATCTAAATGTTAAAATTATAAATGCTTCAAGATTATTTCTTAAAAATTTAAAAAATGTTTCAAACCCTGAGAAAAAAAGAAAAATTATTGGTAAATTATTTATTAAAGTTTTTGAAAAGGAGTCAAGGAAATTCAAAAATTTAAAATTTTTAGCTCAAGGAACTCTTTATCCAGATATAATTGAAAGTAGATCTTCAACAGGAAGCAAATCTTCAAAAATAAAATCCCATCATAATGTGGGAGGTTTACCTAAGAAAATGAATCTAAAGTTAATTGAACCTTTAAAAGAATTCTTTAAAGATGAGGTAAGAATTTTAGGAAAATCATTAGGACTAGTTAACGAAATTAATTATAAACATCCATTTCCTGGACCAGGTCTTGGTATTAGAATTGTTGGAAATGTTACATCGCAAAAAATTAAAATACTTCAGGAAGCAGACCATATTTTTATAAAAGAACTTATAAAAAACGGCTTATACAATAAAATATGGCAAGCATATGCAGCATTACTTCCTATTAAGACCGTTGGAGTAATGGGTGATTCAAGAACGTATGAAAATGTTTGTTTACTTAGAGCTGTTACATCTGAAGATGGAATGACAGCTGATTATTTCAGCTTTCCAAAGTATTTTATAAATAATATATCTAACAAAATTATAAATGGTGTCAAAGGTATTAATAGAGTTGTTTATGATGTAACTTCAAAACCGCCAAGCACTATCGAGTTAGAATAATGAACAAAAAAATAAAACAAATACTTTTAAAAAAAAATAAATCAAAAATTGTTAGTCTCACAGCTTATTCTAAAAATATTGCAAAAATTCTAGATAAGCATGTTGATATAATTTTGGTTGGCGACTCAATGGCAAACGTGCTCTATGGGCACAAGAATACGCATAGAATTACATTAGAAAACATTATTCAACACACCTTAAGCGTAAAGATGGGCGTTAAAAAATCATTACTCGTCGTCGATATGCCAAAAGGAAGTTACAACAATTTTCAAAGTGCAAAAAAAAATGCGATATTAATTATGAACACTACAAAATGTGATGCTATAAAAATAGAAAGTAACAAAAAAAATTATAAAATAATAGAAAGTCTTGTAAAAAAAAATATTCCTGTAATGGGGCATGTTGGGTATACACCACAGTTTAAAAAAAAATTTAAAATCGAAGGACAGACAAGATTAGAGATGAGCAAACTATTAAAAGAGGCAGAATTAATTCAAAAAGCTGGTGCGTTCTGCATAGTTTTAGAGTGCTTATCACCTTCTGCTGCGAAATTAATTACAAGCAGATTGAGCATTCCAACAATTGGAATAGGGTCATCCGCACACTGCGATGGCCAAATATTGGTAACAGACGACATGCTTGGTTTGAGCGGTTTTTATCCAAAATTTGTTAAAAAATATGCTAAACTCGATAGAATAATTGAAAAAGCTATAAAAAGATATACTAGAGCAGTTAAACTTAAAAAATTTCCAACGATAAATAATTATTTAGATGGACCAAAGCGCAGAAAATAAAGTAGAGTTTAAAAACAGATTAATTAATCTTTATACATTACATAAAATCAAAATCTTCACTTTAAGTATAATTTTATTTATTATTTTTGCCTTTTCGATTTTTTTAAATTACAAAAATGAAAAAGATAAAAAGTTGGTTGCAGAAAAATATATTAAAGCTAAAATTTTTCTAGACTCAAATAAAAAAAATGATGCGCTAAAAATTTATGAAAATATAATTTTAGGTAAAAACAGTTTTTACTCAATTTTATCTTTAAATACTATTATAGAAAAAAATTTAATTTCGGATGAAAAGATAGTTATTAAATATTTTGAAGTTTTAGAAAAAAAAATCTCAAATGAAGAACAAAAAAATTTAATATTATTAAAAAAAGCTTTATACTTGATTAAAATTGCAGATTTTCAAAATGGAAATAAAATATTAAAAAGTTTAGTTGATAGAGAAACAATTCTTAAAAATATTGCTCAAGATCTTCTTAAAAATAGATAAATGAAGCTAACTTTTGTTTTTTTAATTTCACTCCTCATTTTGAGCTGCTCTTTTGATAATAAGACAGGTATATGGAATAACAACTCAATAATTTCTAAAAATGACTCAAAATTTTTTGAAGATTTTAAACAAATTGGTGTCCGTGAGGCAAGTTTCAATGAAATAATCGAACTTAAAAAAAAGTTTATTTTTGAGATACCGAAAAAAAAAATCAATGAAAAATGGGAAGACATTTTTTACAATCAATTTAACAACCCTATTAATTTTTCCTTCAATGAGAGAAAAAATCTAATTTTCAAAAGTAATAAAATTTCAAAATATAAAATCAAAAAATTTTTCTTGTATGATAAAGGGAACCTCATATTTACAGATGAAAGGGGAAATTTAATAATTTTTTCAATAAAAAAAAATAAAATAATTGCTAAATTAAATTTTTATAAAAAAAAATATAAAAAAATTAAAAAAAATCTCAATATTGTCGTAAATAATAGTATTGTCTATGTATCTGACAATTTAGGTTTTATTTACTCATTTGATTATAATAACAATAAGGTTTTATGGGCTAAAGATAACAAAATCCCATTTAGATCAAATTTGAAAGTTATAAGTGATAAGTTAATAGCTTCTGATCAGAACAATAGGGTAAATATTTTTGATAAAAAAAATGGAAATATTTTAAAATTTATTCCAACCGAAGAAACTAAAATTAAAAATAATTTTCAAAATAATTTCTCTATTAATAAAGATTTTATTTTTATGTTAAACACATATGGATCATTGTACTCAATTAATAAAAAGAATAACAACGTAAAATGGGTTACAAATTTAAATCAATCAATTGACATAAATCCAAGCAATTTATTTAATGGACATGAATTAATTTCTAACGATGAATTTGTAATCGTTTCATCCGAAGATGCAACTTATATTATAAATTCTTTTAATGGCGCAATAATAAGTAAGTTTAATATTATTTCAAAGATTAAACCACTAATTATAAAAAATCATCTTTTTTTAGTTTCTTCAAACAATTTATTAATATGTATAAATATTAAAAATGGTGAAATAATTTACTCATTGAATATTAATGAAAAAATAGCAGAATTTTTAGAAATAAAACAAGAGTTTGCTTTGTTTGAAGATATTTTGTTCGCAAATAATAAAATTTTAATACAATTGAAAAATAGTTATATGGTTGAGTTTGATATAAAAGGTGATCTTGTAAATATATTTAAGTTACAAAACAAAATTAATTCAAAATTAATATTTATTGATAATTCAATTTTATATTTAAATAAAAAAAATAAATTAATAGTGTTGGGTTAATTATTTGATTTTCCACTTAATAAAGATAGTTGTTTTACTTTAAGTCCCTCTAGATTATCAGATGGTTTTATTGGATATTCACCTGTAAAATAGTGGTCACTAAATTGTGGGTAATTATTATTTCTGCTTTTACCAATTAAAGCTTTATATAAACCTTCAAGACTTAAAAATTTTAAACTTTTTGCTTTGATAAGTTTACACATTTCTTGATTATTTCTATTATAAGCTAGCAGTTCCTCTTTTGTAGGCATATCCACACCATAAAAATCGGGAAATTTAATTTCAGGACAAGCTATTCTTACATGAACTTCTTTAGCACCACTTTCATAAAGCATTGTCACAATTTTATTACAAGTCGTACCTCTTACAATAGAGTCATCAATTAAGATAATTGATTTATTTTTGACTATAGTTTTTGTAGAGCTTAACTTTAACTTAACTCCTAAACTTCTTATACTTTGCGTGGGCTCAATAAAAGTTCTTCCTACGTAATGATTTCTTATTAGCCCTAATTCAAATTTTTTGTTAGATTGTTCAGCAAAACCCAATGCTGCAGGCACACCTGAGTCTGGTACAGGTATAACAAAATCAGCTTGAACGTCAGTTTCTTTAGCTAGTTCAATACCTAGTTTTTTTCTATATTCATATGCACATCGATTATTAATAATGCTGTCTGGTCTTGCAAAATAAAGATATTCAAAAATACATGGTCTTGCTTTTTGTTTAGGAAACGGTTTTATAGACTTAAGCTCTTCATTTTCTATAATTATAATTTCTCCATTTTCAACTTCTCTGAGAAATTTTGCTCCAATAATATCAAGCGCGCATGTTTCTGAGGACAAAATGTAAGAATTTTTTAATTTCCCGATAACCAATGGCCTTATCCCGTAGGGATCCCTTACTCCGACTAATTTTTTGTTTGTCATCAAAATAAGAGAATAACCCCCCTGAATTTGAAAAAGAGTATCAATTAATTTATCTATAAATTTTTTTCTTTTAGATTTTGCTATAAGTTGAACTATAGTCTCTGTATCAGTTGTAGTTCTGAAAATTGCTCCTTCTTTTACCAAAGCATCTCTTAGTAATAAAGCATTGGTTAAATTACCATTGTGAGCAATACTTAACCCACCCATGTGCAAGTCAGCGAAAAATGGTTGAATATTCCGTAAAGAGGTTTCACCAGTTGTTGAGTATCTGTTGTGTCCAATGGCAAAATTTCCAGCAAGTTTTTCTAAAATTTTAGAGTCAGTAAAGTGATCACCAACTAAACCTTGTCTTTTTTCGGAATGATAATTTTTTCCATCATAAGATACAATTCCGCAACCTTCTTGCCCTCTATGCTGTAAAGCATGTAATCCCAAAGCTACCATAGCAGAGGCATCTTCATGGTTAGATATTCCAAAAATACCGCATTCTTCTCTTAGTTTATCAGAACTATATATTTTCAATTTTTTCTTTTGTATCAATAAGATCTTCACTAGATGGAAATTCATCTATTAGTATCTCACTGCCTTTGTTTATTAAATTAAATGAAATAGCATCCTCTGCTGATATACCCCAATTTTGATAAGGATAAAACCAATTAAAAATAGAAAATAAACATATAGAGACTACATAACCCTTAAAAAAACCAAATAATAAACCAAATACTTTATCTATTGAACCTACTCCAGTCCATGTTACAGCTTTACTTAAAGTTTTCCCAATTAAAATTATTACAAAAAGAGTGAAAACGAAAATTGCTATACCCAAACCTAAACTATTAATAAATTCAGACTGAATATAATCACTTACTATTGGTTGTAATTTTGGAACTAAAATAATTGTTACAACAGTAGAAAGCACCCATTTCATAAACGAAATTAAGCTTAAAGAAAAACCATTTAAAAAACATTGAATTACGTTGTAGGTGATAATCACGAAAAAAAAAACGTCTAATAAATTAACATCCTCAATGAAATTTTTAATTATATCAACCATTAATTGATAATTTCTTTCTCACTTCCGAAAGGTTTATAAGTTAGGATTAATTTTGGTAATAGTGTTAAAACCGAGGTCATTGCTAGTAACATTGCTATACCTGTGAAGACACCAAAATAAATAGTTGGAATAAAATTAGATAAAACTAATATTGAAAAACCAAATACGATAGTAATAGATGTATTTAAAATAGCTATACCAACTGTACTGTGACATCTATCTAAAGTTTTATTATAACTGTTAATTTTTCTAAATTCCTCTTTAAACCTGTAGATATAATGAATGCTATTATCAACAGCTATACCTATTGTGATTGCAGCTATAGTTATAGTCATCATATCTAGCGGAATACCTAATAAGCCAATAATACCCAGGATAAAGAAAGCAGCTAAAAAGTTAGGTACAATACCTATTAATGCAAGGGTAGTATTTCTAAATAAAACAAAAAACATTAAAAAAATTCCAAGTATTACTATGCCTAAAGTCAATATTTGTGATTTGAAAAGACTTTGAAGTAAATTGTTGAATAAAATTAAAACACCAGCCAACTTATATTCATCTTTGTTTAAACCTAATTTAGTATTTAAATCCAAATTAATTTTATCGATTAAATCATTCCTCCTTAAATCCTTTAAAGAGTCTTTTATTCTTATACTTATTCTAGCCTCATCATTTTCGACAGAAATATAAGGCGATACAATATCTTTTTTTATTACCTCTGGTATTTTACTATACAAGACTGCAATTTCTAAACTTTGCAATTCTTTATTATTCAAGTCTTCAGCCACTCTTAAAATTGATCCAAATGATAAAACTTTTCCAACTTCAGGCAATGAGTCTAAATAATCGTGAACTTTTATAATTTTATCCATTTTATCTCTAGTAAACCAGTATTTGGATTTATCTTCTTCATTACCTTTACTTTCTTCATCCCATTCGTCAAATTCGTCGTCTTCATTTGTAGTTTTATTTAAGTTTGAAGGAAATTTAAGGATAATATTTAAAGGAGTTGTTCCACCTAGGTCATCATCAATTTTTTTCATTCCTTTATAAATTTCAGTCTCTTTATCGAAATAGTTTATAAAACTATTTTCTACTTCAAGTTTTGTAATACCAATAATGCTGAATATAATTATTAAAAAAGTAGATCCAAAAATTAAAAATTTATTATTTTTGGTAAAAGTACCTAGCGCAGATGTTATTAAAGATTTTTCCGTATCTCTAAGTCCTATCTCGTTTTCAGATGCAAGCAGGCTAATTAAGGATGGTAATAATAAAAATGTTACTAAAAATGAAACAATTAATCCTAAAGTCATCATCCAACCAAAATCTATTATAGGTTTTATGCCACTTAATACTAAGGATAGGAATGCACATATTGTTGTAAGAACAGTATAAAGAATTGGTAACATCATCTTTCTACTTGCTTCAAATATAGTTTCATTTTTCGTTAAGTGAGGAAATTCTTTTTTTAATTGTAAAAATCTAACAGTTAAATGAATATTCATTGCCATATTTAAAATAAGCATCAATGCAATAAAGTTTGATGAAATAACTGTCACTTTCCAACCTATTAAACCTAATAAGCCAATCATTATTATTACTGAAGTTGCACAACCTATCAATGGCATTATTACCCATTTGATATTTCTGAATATAAACCAAAGCGTTAAAACAATAAAAATAAATACCCCAATACCAAAAACGACTATATCGCTCTTTATGTAACTCATCATATCGTCTGCAATCATGGGAATTCCACCTAAGTGAATTTTAGCATTCTCACCATATTTACTTATTACATCTCTAATTTCAGTAATATTTTGGTGATTCCTAATGTTGTATAAATTTTTGTAATCTTCATATTCTTTAATAAATTTTTTGTAACTTTTTTTTTCCTCTTTTAACAAACCTATTTCATTAGACTGTTCAAAATACTTATCTTTAATTTTAATATATTCTGCTAATCTTTCATCTTTCTTTAAATAAACAACAATTCCAGATGTCTTACCGTCTTTGCTTATCACATAATCTTTATAAATCGGACTATTGATAATTTCATCGAAACCTCTTTCTCTATCTATTTCAGGGTAAGCTAGGGTTTTATAATTTTTAAGCCTCTCCATTAAGCCCTCATCTGTGCTTTTTAATAAAGGAACATCTATAATGGTAACTACGCTATCTACCCATGTTAACTTCTCGATTTTTGATTTTAGCAATTGAAGGTTTAAGATAGTCTCTTTTTCTGTAAAACTTGAAACAGGAGTATAAGTTAATACTAGAAAATCTTTAAAACCGTAAGTTTCGTTAACTTCTCTTAAATATTTAAGGTCGGGGTCTCCTTCAAGCAAAAGAGCGTCTGAAGAGGCATCTAAATTAAAGTTTCTAGACTGGTAAAGTGAAAATACTGTAAAAATTATTAAAAAAAAAAGAGTTATTTTTGAATAGTCAGTAGTTATTTTTTTATAAATGCTAGTTAACATTATAACAATTCAGATATAACCTAATTTCTTTATAACTAAAGAAAAAACTGGGTCTAATTTCTACTTAAATCTTTGAATTTAGTGTAAATTCCTTCAAACTCTACTTTTATAGTGCCTGTTGGACCATGTCTTTGTTTCCCTAAAATAATATCAGCTAAGCCATAAACATCGTTCATTTTTGACTGCCACTCAGCATATTCTATGGAGCCTTCCTTTGGTTTTTTTCTCTCTAAATAATAAGCTTCTCTATATACAAACATTACCACGTCCGCATCCTGTTCTATAGAACCTGATTCTCTCAAATCAGCTAATTGAGGCTGTTTATCATCTCTTTGTTCCACAGCCCTAGATAATTGAGATAATGCTAGAACAGGAACGGAAAGTTCTTTTGCTAAAGCTTTTAAGCCTTGTGTAATTTCTGATATTTCTTGAACTCTGTTATCAATTTTATTTGAATTTGATCTCATTAATTGAATATAGTCTACCACGATCAAACTAAGACCTTCGAGTCTTTTAATTCTTCTAGCTCTATTGCTTAAAGCAGCAATAGTAATAGCTGGAGTTTCATCTATAAATAGAGGCAAATTATAAATATTTCTAGAAGTTTCGATATATCTATTTATTTCTTCTTCTGTTACTTTTCCTCGTCTAATATCATCTGACTTAATTCTGGCTTGTTCTGATAAAATTCTTGTAGATAATTGTTCTGAAGACATTTCTAAAGAGAAAAAAGCAACTGAAGCTTTCTCTTGACGTTTTAAAATATTTTGTGCTGCATTATAAGCTATATTAGTTGCTAGTGCTGTTTTACCCATAGAGGGTCTGCCAGCTAAAATAACTAAATCAGATTTATGAAGTCCTCCCAATTTTTCGTCTAACTCCGTTAAACCGGTAGGCACCCCAACTAAACCCTGGTCATTTTGCATCGCTAAAGTTGCCATTTGTATGGTTTGATCCAAAGCATGATTAAATTTTTTAAATGATTGACTGAAACTTCCTCTTTCAGCAAGATTGAAAAGTGATTTCTCTGTATTTTCAATTATCTTTTCAGCATTTAATTTTTCTGAATTTGCGTTCAACGTATCGTTTGATAAATTGTCAGAAATTTGAACCAATTCTCTTCTTAAATACATTTCATGAATTATTTTAGCATAATCAATCGCCTGTTTTGATGATCCTGAAAATCTAGTGAGTTTGACTAAATACTCTGTGCCTCCGACTTCATTCAACATATTATCTTTTTCAAAAAAATTTTTTAAAGTAATTGGATTAGCAATCATTCCTTTGTTATTAAGAGTTTCAATTACCTCATAAATTTTAATGTGAGCTGGATCATAAAATATCGTGGGATCGATAATGTTAGATATTTCATCAATAATATCATTATTTACAAGTATAGAGCCTAATAGAGCCTGCTCAGCCTCTAAATTAGATGGTTGCTTATCACTTAATTTGCTTTGAAGAGATTTAATTTCTTTCACTCTTCAAATATAGAGACTCAACGTCATCTATAAAGAAAAAAGTTTTGCACTTTTTTCAAGCGCTGTGGAAAAGTTATTTAGATTGAATTTTGTCTATTTTAATAGAAATTGCTGCTTGGACTTCAGAATGAAAGTTTATAGAAACTTTGAATAAACCAATTTTATTTAATTCTTCTTTAAGTAGTATTTGAGAAGGAGTCACATCAGCTTTTAATTGATCTTTAATCAAATTTGTAATTTCTTTAGGTTTAATTGACCCATATAAATCACCATTCTCTTTACATTCTTTATTTAAAACTATTGTTTTTTTGTTAACTAAATCAGCAGCCTTTATAAATTTGTTTTTTAGTTCAATATTTTTTTTATTCAATTCTGATTTTTTTTTTAAAACAAATTCTTCGTTCTCTTTGTTAAATCTTAAAGCTTTTTTATATTTCAAAAGAAAGTTTCTGCCATAACCATTTTTAACAGTCACTTTATCTCCAATTTTTCCTAAATTTATTAGGTTTTCTAATAAAATAACTTCCATTATAGCAATCCCAAAATTTTAGCTCTTTTAATTTCTCTATTTAACTTTTTTTGTTTGCTAAAGGATACGGAAGTAAATTTAGCAGAGATAATTTTACCGTTATCAGATATATATTTTTTTAATAGACTTACATTTTTATAGTCTACTATTGGCGCATTTTTTATAGATAGCGGACATTTCTTGGAAAATTTTCCATCGTTTTTTTGAAACAAACTAAGTTTATTCAACGAATTAGATCCTTTTTTTTGAAATTTTTTATTTTTTCTTTTCATTTTTTATCAATTTTTTTAAAAAATTCACTTTTAGTATCAAGTCTCTTATATTTTACTATTAAGTGTCTGATTATGGCTCTGTCGACTTTAATTTTTTTCTGAATTTCATTTATTGTTTCGCTGCTTCCTTCAAACTTATAATGTATATAAAATCCTTTTTTATATTTCTTTATTTTTTTTGCTAAATTTAATAATCCCCAGTCTTCAACTTTAATTACTTTACCCGAAGATTTATTTATTAATTCGTTATATTTTTCCTTAATAACTTTAATCTCTTTTTCACCTAAATCTTGTCTTGCAATTACAGTGTTTTCGTAAAAAGCCATTTTATTAACAGTTAATTTTAATTGTAAAAAGTGGGTTATACTATAATAAAGAATTATAGCAATACTTATAATCATTGATTAAACTATAAAAATGAACGCTTTATTATTCCCAGGTCAAGGTTCGCAGCTAATTGGCATGGGATCAGAATTTTATAATAATTACGAATTAGTCAAAAAAATTTTTAAATTAGCAGATGAAAAACTCGGATTTTCAATATCAAAAATTATTTTAGAGGGACCTTCTGATGATTTACAACTAACTAAAAATACTCAGCCAGCGATTTTAACAGTTAGTTATTCAATTTTTAAAGTATTAAAAGAAGAATTTCATTTTGATTTTAAATCATTCAGTTTTTTTTCTGGTCATTCTTTAGGAGAATACAGTGCTTTAGTTAGTTCAGAGTCTTTAAATTTTGAAGATGCAGTTTATTTATTGCACGAAAGAGGTAAAGCAATGCAAAATGCAGTCCCAATAGGAAAAGGTTCAATGCTCGCTGTTTTAGGGTTAGAAACAGTAGAGATTCAAAATTTAATTGAAAATGTGAAAAATAAAATTGAAGTATGTGAAATTGCTAACGATAATGCTTTGGGTCAAGTAATTATAAGCGGAAATAAAAAATGTGTCGAAACTATACAAAATATTTTGAAAGAAAAAAAAGTAAAAACGATCCCTTTAAAAGTGAGTGCGCCATTTCATTGCTCTCTTATGAAAAAAGCATCTGAAGATATGACTGAAAAAATAAGTAATACATCATTTAAAAAACCTTTATTTAAAATTATAAACAATGTTGACGCGAAAGTAGAGATGGATCCAAGTAAAATTAAAAAAAAATTAATTGATCAAATTTTTTCAACTGTAAAGTGGCGTGAGAGTATTATTTTCATGGAAAAATCAGGCGTTAAAAACTTTATTGAAATAGGTCCAGGAAAAACTCTATGCGGTATGGTTAAAAGAACTGTTAAAGATGTAAATTGCTTTCCAATTAATTCAATTGTTGATATTAAAAACTTACTAAATGAATTTAAAAAATAAAAAAGTTTTAATTACAGGGGCCACTGGAGGTATAGGAAATAATTTAGTGGAGACATTTGATAATTTAGGTGCAACAGTTGTTGCCACTGGTACCAATGAAGAAAAATTAAATAATTTAAAAAAAAGATTCCCTAAAATTTATACCGAGCCATTTAAACTTCAAGATCATAAAAAAATTGAAAGCTTTATAGAAAGAGTGGATGAAAAACTAAATGGTTTAGAAATATTAATAAATAACGCTGGGATTACTTTGGACAATTTATCTTTGAGATTGACCGAGGACAATTGGAAAAAAGTTATTGATATTAATTTAAATTCTACTTTTTTAATGTGTAAATATTCAATAAAGAAAATGTTAAAGAAAAAATATGGAAAAATAATCAATATTACTTCTATAGTAGGACACACTGGAAATGTTGGTCAAGCAAACTACGCAGCCTCAAAAGCGGGTATATTAGGCTTTTCAAAAAGTCTTGCTCAAGAATATGCAAAAAAAAATATAAATATTAATTGTGTTTCACCAGGTTTTATCAAAACAGATATGACAGATAAAATTAGCGAAGAATTTAAAAAAATTTTAATTAGTAAAATACCCTCAGGAAGCCTTGGAACTGCCGAAGACGTGTCTAATTGTGTAGCATTTCTTGCTTCAGATATGTCAAAATATATAAATGGGGAAACTATTCATGTGAATGGTGGAATGTATATGGCTTGACAATTCTTATTAATAATCTAATAAGAAAACACACTAAAGAAAGGAATTCATGTCTGAAAATGTTAAAGATAAAGTAAAAAAGATAGTTGCAGATCATCTA
>MDSZ01233729.1_pt1 | contig 16752 bp, 14 predicted proteins | sample 811201 | NCBI WGS metagenome assembly MDSZ01 (sample SAMN05326647, study PRJNA326480) | marine metagenome | isolation source: seawater | place: Indian Ocean: North | collected 2010
GGATAAAAAGATACACGATAAACATTATTTCTTGGTAATTGAATATTAAAATATCCTCTATCATCGGTATAAGTTGAATCATAATAACTTACTCCTAAAAATCCCTCATCTGGTATTTGATGGTCTGAAGTTGTTCCTTTTAAATCATATCTAAATGTTGAAGTATAATCACCAATAACATCATCAGAATTATCTTCATCGGTATTACTTGAAGTATTTGTAACTGTCTCTATATTATACCAATTACTATAGTTACCTGGATTACTCTGGTCTAATTCAAATCTTATTTTCCAATATGGGAAAGTATTTTCTGCTCCCCTATCTACACCTTGAACATATCTGAAGTATCCCTCAACATCTACAAGTTCAGGGTGAAGTGTGATATCACCACGAGCACCACCATCATAAGTTTGTTCCGTTCCATAATTTCCATCAATATAAACTTTGTAATCTAATAGATAATCATCACTTACATAAGTATAATATCCACTTCCACCTTGATATAGTGTTGGAACTCTAAATGATTGTGGTTGGAAATTATCTACTACATCTTCTATTTTAAAATATAATTTTAATAATTGTGTTTGATTTCCATCACCATTTCCAAATGTATGTGTATTTCCATTATGAGATACCATTGTAATTCTTAACCAATCATAACGATTATTTGCTTGTGATATTTCACTATCAGCAGTTTGTAAAGAATCCACATATCCAATGTTTGAATAGTGAGTTACTTCATACGAGTAATGTGCGTTAGAACTTTCATCACCTTCAGTCCAACCTGATATATAAGAACCCTTTAATACTTCTGTATCATCGTGGTCCCAATCAATTAAATCATTATCAAATACTAAATCTAATCTAAATGCAGTTACATCTGCATCATTATCATCTAAGGTAACTTCCATTACCATAACTGAATCTCTCCAGGCATCAAAATTATTATTATATAATGCTGGATTATTTACATCATCAGCAAGATAAGTTTGTAGATTATGTGTGACATTATCTCTCCACCAAAAATCTGGTGTATCATATGTGTCAATTTGCATAACTCTTATGATAGGATTTTGAGCCTGAACAAAACCCATAACCATTAAGAGCCAAAACATTTTCTGAAGCATAAGTTTCACAAAATTTCTCCTCTATTTCTTAGACCCTCAATTCTACATCAGGTCATCCTATTTACTCTATATCAACTCCCGAACGGTCGTCGGGTTTGGTGTAGCCTTTATTTACCTATTAATAAGTATTATATATATAAAAATCCATATGTGTTATACATCAAATCTTACAACTATTGCGTTTTGTGCATTTGTAGTAAGTTTAATAGGTTTTCCTAATTTACCTATAACCAATAACTCACCTTTATCATTATAAAGACCGACAGTTGTTACATAAGGTCTAAACTCTGAATGAGTTACAAAATTCTGTGCAGTATCTGTTGCATTATATGAAGATAAAAATGTTCCAATACCATTCTTATCTGGTTGGTCACCAGGTGGTAAGAAATTGGACATTGAAACAGTCCCTTCTGCAAGTGTAAGACTTCCACTTAATCCTGAAGTTACACTTTTGTTTGCTGTTAGATTAAATTCGTTTGGTTCTGCCCTAACGATATATTCATATTCATAATGTGTTTGAGTTGATTTATATCTTAACTCATGTCCACCACCATCAGTTCCAGCGTTTACCAAAGAACCTGTATCTGTTATAATTAATAATCCATGTTGATAAATTGCATTACCAACTTGGGAACCACTTCCTTTTGTATTAGTTTTATCATAATCAAAAGAACTTGATTTATATGCTGCAAAACTTGATGAAAAGTTTCCGAAATCATATAAATTACCATCACCATCATCTCGTATTTTAAATGTTTGTCCACCTGTAGTTACATCTAACTTAATACTACCAGGTTTTATTTCTTCCCCAAATAATTCTTGTGGAATACTAAACACTCTTGCACTACCTTCTAAAACCCTCTTTTCTTTTTGTGGATTGTTTTTTCCAAAACTTCTGAATGGTTCATCATTCTCATAATACATTTGTTTTATCATGAAGTAATTTGGAATATCATAGTAAGTTCCATATTCGAAGGCACCTGTCATATAGTTTCCGAAACTTTGAGATGCCGCGGAACCAGTTTGAAAATTATAAATGGAACCACTAACTGCCTTAAGCACAATATGCCCACTACCACTATCATTATTAGTTAGTAAGAAACTTTTAAAGGTTTTAAAAGGTTTGATTGACTTGTCTGATGGGTCAATGTTCTTTAACATTGTTATCCCCTAAAAATCAAGTTTAACTTTTATTATAGCTTCTCTTGCGAAAGATTTAAGAACTGGTTTACTTAACTTAGCAACTGCTAAAAGTTCATTATCATCATTGTAAAGTCCCACTTGTGTAATATACACTTTAGGGTCTTTAAAGAATGTAGTTTGAGTATAAGCTCCATCTGAACCCGTAAAGAAAGTTGGATTAGCACTATGATTATATTTTCTGTTATTTACTCTACAAAAATAATTTGTTGAACTAATTTCTTCTTCTCTACGAACTTGAAACTTCTTACCAGCAACTATTGCATCAAAGAACTTTCTTGGATTATCTGCAAACGCATCTGTATCTCTTCCTGATGCTAACATTTGATAATTATCAAGATGTGTAGCGTTTAAGATTATAATTCCTAAATCTGGATAGAATAATCCTATACCACCACCTGTTTCAGAAGCTGCTGCTGTTTTAATTACACCTGTTCCAGTTTCTAATGAACCAGTAACAACATTAAATACTCTACCACCTTCATTGACGGTTGGACTATTTGTTGCACCACTATCATCGATTAGTTTTAATGGTGTTTGAACACTACCACTTAATACTAATTCCCAATTACCTGGGTCAATCTTTTCTCTCATTCGTGCTCTATTAAAAGCGATGAAATAGAAATCAGGTGAACCACTTGGTGCACTTGTCATTGAAAACTTTTCAGTTTGTGGTGCTAAAACAACATTAGCAAATTGTCTATACATTGCTGCTGATTGTCTTCCACCAGTAGTTAGTTTGGTTGTATTACCTGCCGAACCACTACCTTCAAAGTGTGCATATCCAATATCAAATTGTACTTCTGCTGTTGCAGAATATGATGAATCATTTACATCTTGATGATAAACACTTAAATGTGAACCTGTTATACTTCCTGCTGCGGATTTAGTATAAAAGGAATTTAATGTTCCACTTCCACCACTAAAAATACCACTTGATACTTTAGTTCGTTGATTCTCAACTACATCATTATCAAAATCGAATCTTGTAAATACTGACATCTTCTACTCCTTATAATTTACTTGGGTCAGCTTTAACTTTAACTGAAACATTATATGTTGCTCCAGTAGCTAAACCAACTATGGTTATATTAGTATTAGTATCAGAAGTTACTGAACGAGATACAACATTTACTGATTTACCTGTAATTGTTATTGAACTCTTTCTTTCTTCTTCATTCAAGAATACTGGAGTTGTTGCTCCTGTATTAACTTGTAAATCTGCTATTAATTCTTCTTCCTTAATCACCTCATCAAAAATCCTTTGTAAACCAGGTCTGAATTGGTCTCGTTTAGCAAAAGCTCTTTTAGCTCTTTTTGGTGGTGACTCTGGTAATCTTTTCTTAGCAACAACTACTGGAGTTAGATTTGCTATAGTTGCATCATGTAAGATAAAACTATATCCAGCTTCAGCATCACTACCATTTCTTGTATTTGGTGTGATTGTTTGTGCAATACCAGGACCATTAAATGTTAAAGAAGGAGATGGAACTTCCAAGATAGGAAGTTTCGCAGTATTTTTTGGAAGAGATACTAATTTAAATCTCATTACTTGATTCTCATCAACAAATGCTTCTAATAAGGGCATGTTTTCTATTACACTCCCATAGTAATTTGAACCATTTGGATGTGCAGTATCCCATAAACGATAATCGATTTCATCATCACTTAAAGCGAATTTAGTAATCTTGAATTCGTCTTGTCCTCTAGCTAACAATTCACGACCTTTCTTTGTTAGTACGGCGTCGACAGTTACACTTGTATTGTTTAAAAATCCCATTTTTTACTCCTATTGATTGAACTTAGATGGAAAGTGTTCATATATAAATATAACAACATCAAATTTTCTACTCAACTATTAATTTAGAATCACCTGGTTCTTTAGTTATTAATCGAGTTGGTGATGTTATAGTTACTTCAACTGGTTCCTTACCATCTATTGTATTTTCCTTTGTTAATTGTGTTTGTTTATAAAATAATCTAAATAATTTTGATTCATAGGCCATACTCTGATATTCTGCTGGTTCAAATGATGCACTATATTGATAATTTCCACCATATTGTGTATGAATCCCATATCCATTTGCATCAGAAACACTTAATGAACTTGTATAAAATTTTAATTTTATTTCATTATGTTCTGATAATCTTGAAGAACTTACAAATGGTTGAGTTGCCTCTTCAAATTCTGTTGTGGTTCCACCTAATGTTATACTTGCTGTTGCGTATAAACTTCCATAAGGACTTATATAATCTATTTCTTCTAACCTAACTAATGTAGGTAATCCAAGTGTTCCAAGTGAACCAGATTCTAAGTTATGAATATTAACTTCACCATTATACATTGGAAATTCTCCACTTGGTATAATTGTTCTATCATCGGAACCACTAATGAAGTTTGTCATCTTCAATCCATAATCAAAGTGTCCTGCATTTTCATAATATGTATTTTCAAGTTCTGGTAATTTACCAACAACTTCTTTATTTCTTTCTAATATATTTGGTTCAATTAATAAACCTAAATTTGTATTTGCCCTTGCAGGTATTAACTTTTCAAGTTGAGTCCAAATACTTGCATCAAAATAATCAATCAATCTCATATAATCCCAAAAGTTATTTGGTGAATTATATTTTTTAAAATAATTTCTTTGTTGTTGTTCTAATCCACGATATTGGTATTTATATTGGTCTCTTGGGTCTCCGATATAATCATCAAAATTCATATCTGCTATACTATACATTATATCTTCATTGATAACATCTGCTGGTGAAAAATAAACTCCTAACTTATTACTATCAACTGGTGCAGTATCTTGTGATGATTTTTCTCTTCTAACATTATATGCTAATTGTCCATCTAATGAAGTATTCTCAATTCTAATCTTGGTTGCATTTCTTCTTGATGGCCCAAGATTAGGAACTTTCATTTCTTCTACATCAACTAAACTTCTATAATTATTACCACCAAATTGTTGAGTACTTCCACTATAATCATAAGTTTGTGGATGTGCAATATTAGTAAGTGATGAAGTAGTTGCATAAGTAACATTATTATCTAATGGTATTCTTAAAACTAAATTATCATAATGTGATTGTGTTGTATTACCATTATATGCTTTAGGTGCCCTTAAATGATTTTCAAATACACTCTGAGATAATGGTTCACTCCATAATCTGAATTCCATTAATGAACCACTAAATTGTGTTCCAAAGTTTGAACCATTACCACCAAGATAAATAAATCCACTTGAAGTAAATGCGGCGTTTAATGCGTTTCCTGCGGCCGCAACTCCACTATCAAAACTTTCACTTGTAGAATAAACAACTCTATTTCTTGTTGAATCATATTGTCTTGTTGTAAGTTCATAAGTTACATTTTGTGTAATTGAATCACTTGTTAAATCAACTCCACTTGCACTCTTTCTTGTTAACATTACACTCCACATTTCATCATTATAGAATGGTTGTTCAGAAGAAGTAATATATTGAATTCCAGTTGATGCACTTACACTAAATCTTAAATACCCTTTATTATCTGTATCTCCATTATCTTGTAATTGAATTGCAAATTCATTTCCTTTTTGTACAATAACTTGGTCTTGTGATTTAGGACTTCTAAATCTAAATTCAATTGTTTCTGGTTTAATACCACTTGTTGAATCATTTTGCCATTGTGATTCAACATATTCTTTTGATTTAAAATCTAATGCGTATGTAAACTTTCTTTTTATTTCATAACTAACTCTTTCATTTAAATCTGGTCCACCATATTCTCTAACTCTTAATATAGAACTTGGAACACCATAACAATTTAATAATCCTTTAATTGCTCTTGTGTTTCCTTTGTTCTTTAAGAAGAATGGTAAGTTAGCCAATAATCTTTTCCATATTTCTTCAGTAACTTCTTCTTGTGGTGATTCATATTTATCAGAACCATCGGATGCCTTACCTACCAAATATTCTGGAAGTATAATTAAATCATTACCATTAGTTACATCCATCCCTAAAGATTTAGCAACCTCACGAACAATATCTTTTGAAATACCCTCTGATAATTTATTTGAATGTTCATTAATATCTGTAAAGTGTCTTAGGTAAGTCCATATCTCATCAAATTGTTGTCCTATCATATCAACAAATTCTAAAAATACATTATTTTGAGTATCAGTATTAACATGAAGTGGTAAATTATTTACTAACCTATTAGTATTGTTATCATCAAATAATGATGCACTTGTTATAACATTATTATACCAAGTAGTTGAAGTTGAACCACTCGTATGTGCTAATGTATATGGTGAAGTTGAATTTTCTTTTGGCCATGTTGCTTGATACCACTCACCAACTGAACTTGAAACATAAGAACCACTTTGATAATATAAATAATGTTCATATGGGTCAAAACTATTTATCACTTGTTCTTTCTTTACATCAAAATTATTCATTGATGTTGCAGAACTTGTAACATTAGTTAAGGCAAAACTTTCAGAAGTATAGTATTCAATTAATTCTACTTTATCTCTAAAGTTTCTAACTCTTTGTTCTGCCGAACCAAAATGAACAAAATTTCCAAATCCAAAATCTGTAGTTTCTTCACCTATTGTATCTGTTCTTTTTGCATAATCTACATTAACTTGAACATCTAATAAACTACCAGAAAGAACTTTATTTTTAATATCTTGTTGTGTAGTTGAATCAGTTCCAATTAAATCATTATGTGTTCTATATTGTGTTCCTCTAAAATTAATTGGATTATCAACTGAGTTTAAATTAGGAACTCTTAAATATAATAATTCTTCTTTTTCTTCAATAAATGGAACTAACTCTATAGTATCTTCATATGGTTCCATTTTTTCTTCAACAAAATAAACTAAATCATTTACTTCAATCTCATCATCAAGTTTATCATATAATTTAAAGTATCTTGCAGTTTTATCTGTTATATCTTTTAATGGTAACTCTTCATCATGTGCCTTTGGTGCATCAAAACTATTAATAATTAAATTATATTTTTTATCGGTAACTAAATAAGTGTTTAATCTTGTAACTTGATGTTTAGTATAGTTAACAAAAAATTCATCAAATATTTTTCTTGAATTATCTTCTCCACTATGTTCTGATTCATTTGCTGCAGATTCATATGTTTTATCAACTTTAATTCTATTATAATCTAATACTTCTATAATCCTTGCTTTAAAATCAACTGGAACTTGTGTTGTTGTTCTAACTTCAACTTCAAAATCTTCTTCTACCCACTCACCATCATATTCACCTATTATCTCATCAACTTCTTCTTCATTTTCTATTTTTTTTATTGTATCAATATCATATGTTGGTAATTTAAAATCAGTAATGAATTCATTAAGTGGTTCAAATTGATTACTTCTTCCTAAATTAGTTCCATAACTTCCACCACTTTCCATATCACTTTCACCTGCCTGACCACTACCATCTTCAAAGAATTCTTCACTTAATGGTCGTATCATATTAATTCTTTTATTTCTCATATCTAAGAAATGATTAATACTATTCCATTTACCAAGTGTAGCAGATGTTACATTGTTAGCAATAATAGTATGATGTTTATCAAGAACTAAATTCCAAACATCCAATGCTTCAGAAACAAACTCATTACCAATTTCGTTTGCCATATACCACTTACCTTGATGTTTAATTGGATGGTGGTCTGTAGTGATAAGATTTTTATAACGAACTAATTTATCTCCGTAAGGTCTGTTATCTTTAACTACCTTTAATACTTTTGCGTAACCCTGTTCTGTTTTTACTTTCATACCAGGTTTCATCATCTTGATTGGTATGGAACGATTGTTACTTAATTTTATTTTTGTATCACCTGTAAAACAAACACTTCCGTAAGAATCTTCTTCTCTATCATCTTCCCATTCCTCTTCTGGACCTGGAACATCTTCTATAGTTTTCTTAGGGTCGGATAATTTTTTTTGTGCCTGTAATGCCTTTTTTACTAATCTTTTTTCAGTTCGTTTTGTAGTACTCGTTAATGAATACTCAAACATTTCTTTAATAGTAATTTCACCACCAACCATTGCATCAGTAAATCCTCTTTCACCTGGTGCATCATTAAACACTAATATATTAGGGTCTGTTAAATCCCATCGAATAGTTCCACCACCACCTCTTTTAAGTGGTATGTAAACTATATTCTTATTCATAGATGCAAAATTTTTCTTGTAAGGAACATTTTTAATTTCCTGAACATCTACTTTTAATTCTCTTTTATTTGGTGATATTTGTTTAATGAAATATTTTAATTCTTTTGGAAATAATTCTGTTGGTTCTACTTTTTCTTGTTTTCCACCAAAAACATTTTGTGTAAAATATCTTGTTTTTCCATTTATAACTCTTGTTGCTATTCTACCATTATGAACATAACCATTTTCATTTAGGAAGACAGTTTTTTTCTTACCTGCAACTCTTCTTAAAAATAAATACTTTACTTTATATCTACCTTCCTTATAACCAAGTTGTCTTAAATGTGTTCCAATATCTAAATCAATAGTTGAATCATCTTGAAATAAAAGTTCCCCCGCTGATAGTATTTCATCATCTATCTGATTTCCATCTTCATCATAAACATAAAGATGGACAAAGTCTTTGTTATCTCTCCCATACGAACTATAAAATGGTTTAGGAGCGATTAATTGTTCACTATCTTTTGGTTTTATTCCCTCAAACTTTGCCATTTATTTATCTCCCAAACAACTTCTTAATGAACTTTTTAACTTTCTTTTTTGCTTTTGCAATTGCCTTTTTACCTACTTTGTCTTTAATTTTCTCTAAGGTACTTTTAGTTGATTTCACAGCTTTCTGTTCTGGTGATAATGATTGATTAGTTACTTGTTCAATTGCATCTTCTAAAGATTTATTCAATTCTTTGTTTGTTTCAATCTGTTCTTGTAATTGTTGTTTTAATGCTTCAATTTCTTCTGGTGAAGTTCCTTCTTCCTCTTCAACTTCTTTTGGAAATATTTCAGTAAAGTTTAAATCATCACCAAAAAATTTTAATACTCTTATCGGTGTTGAAGATTTTTGTTCTACTGGTATTCTTACATATTGATATGGTTGTTCAATTGATTCACCCTTTTTATCTGGGTTCTCAAGTGATAATAAAACTCCATCCTCATCACGAAGTGGATTTGTAGCATCAATAGAACCAGATATACTAAGTCTCTGTGATTCTTCTTGAACAAGTTTTAAATGTTTTCTTTTATCTGAATCCTCTACATTAACATAATAATCTGAACTTCTTATTTGTTCACTTGTATATGGCATTATTGTATCTCCCTACCAAAGAAATCATAATTAATTTTTATATATTTTTTCCATTCATCTGGAGTGTCATCTTCATCAAAAATTGCTTCTACTGGACATTCTGGTTCACACGCTCCACAATCAATACATTCATCAGGGTCAATATATAATTGTAACCCATCAGGATTGAATCCATCTGCCTTTGCTTCTTCACCCATACCTTCTTTATCAAAAGGCCCATGAATACAATCAACTGGACAAACTTCAACACAAGCTGTATCACAAGTTCCTACACATGGTTCTGCAATTATATAAGGCATTTTATCTCACCACTTTAAATGACCAGTCATCATCATATATTATTGAGTTTTCATTTGCCCCACTACCACTTACAACCTTAATTTCAAATCTATAAAATCTTTCTGGTTGGAACCCATTCATCCAAAGATTAAAGTAATTACTTGTTGCATCACAACTAACAATTGAACCAGTACTAAATGGTATTATTACTTCTTCAGTTTCTGCATCTTTTACTGAATAATAAGTTCCTTGTGTTAATGCTCTACTACCACTTGGTAAAGTTTTAATTGTTAATGCTGCTGGTGTTGTATCAAATCCTCTTGTTGGATATAATTCTCTACCAACTAATCTAAATTTAACTTTTGATTTTTCTTTATACTCTGGTTTTATGTTTTGGAAATAAACTGTCAATCTATCTAACTCAGTTGCATTTAGTTCAGATAAACTTCCAGTATTCCAAGAACTATCATCCCACATAACTTCTAATTTAGGTGGATAGATTGTGTGTGTTTCTCTTGAAAAGAATTTTAAATTACCAAGAATACTTGTATCATATTCTGCCGAACCTGTAGCGGTTGTTGGGTCAAAGATAGAATGTGCACTTTGAGATGTTGCTACATTTTCTCTCTTTATAATAAATCCTTGATTTCCAAATACTGAACTTGAATAGATATGATTATTAACCAAATCAGTTACATCCATTCTTATATCTTGTGTTTCATAAACTAAATCATATGATGATGAAACATTCCATCCACTATTCAAACTTGAAGTAAACCAAGTTCCACCTTGAGAATCACTACCTGTTACCCATTGTGTTTCAGTAGTATCATTATCACGATACTTCCAACTTGCTCCATCACTTATAGTTGGGTCTCTATCTAATCTACCAGTTCCACCATTCCAACTACCCGTTACAATATATGCCCACAAAGTAGATTCAGTAGCCAATTCCGTTGAACTTGCATCATATAAATTTAAAAAGAATTTTGCATCACTTGGTATAATTCCATCTTGTATTGATTTAGAAATATAACTATAATCAAACTTCATTAATATTCTTGAAACACTAATTGTACTACCAGCCGAATTTACATTCTTATTAACTTCTAATATCTCATCCAATCCTGTATTGATTGATGAAGTTACATTACCAGAATAGATTGTTGTATCGGTTATTGGATATTCAAAATAATACATTATACATCTCCTACCACTCTACCCTCGATATCTGTATCAGGGAATTTAAGTTCAAATATACTTGGGTCTAATGATGGATATATTACACCATCTTTTGTTGCTGATTGTAAATCATAAACATGACCACTATAACCTTCTTCTGTTTTGTATTTATTATCTATCACTACAAGTTGTTTCTGTGGATTATCATCTTCTGGTGGAACAACACTTGCAACACCATCCACTAAAGAAATCTTATAGGCAATATCACTCAATACTATTGGTTCATTAATTTGCCATCTCTTAATATTAAAATGTTTCCTTACCTCATCAATACATTTCAATAATACTTTATTTTTATTATATCCTCGTTGAGTAATAATTGAAAATCTTACTGATATGTTTATAACATATGCATCTTTAATATTAATTGCATCTGTTAACATTCTATATTGTGAAAGATATATTTTTAAATTTTGTTTTGTAGCATCATTTAAAATTACTAACTTACCATCATTACTAAATCCTAAACAATAAAGATTTAAAGCAAATGGATTAGGTATTACCAATGAAGATTTGTTTTTTGATATCTTACCATTTTTAATAATTGTTTGTGTATTTTCTTCTAATTGTTCATCTTGAACTATAAATGATTTTGCTATGTTTCCATATTTTTGTGGTAAAGAATATACTCTTGTGATATAATCTTCTTTTGTAACTGCTCTGTTTTGTGAATTAAAATAAGCCAATGCATTTTGTCTTACTTCTTCAGGTGATTCTCCACCACTTCCACCAGTAGCAGGGTCTGGATTTTTTATTGATAAACTTTCTTTTGTGTTCTTAACATCCGATGCAGTTAATCCATCTTCATCTAAAGTAAAAGTAACACTATCTCTATTAATAATTTCATTAGATAAAACATTATCATCATCACTTCCACCATAAGTATATGTAATAGTTAATGTAGTAGAACTTGGTGCCAATCCGAATGTTCTTGTTTTTAAGAAATTAGTTGGGTCAAATGATTCATCAAGTTTACTTAATCCACCTGCAAGAGATGAACCAACATTATCTGGGTTTGGTATTAATTCTTCATCAGGAGATGAACTTATTCCTGCACCAAATCTAATTTCTGTTTTACCATCACTACGAACATAAGTTGTAAACCTACGAGCAGTTTTAATTAACTTCAACATATAAGGTGTATCACCAGAATGTGAAGAAACATCAGGAGTATTAACACTATTATTTTCTATTGATTCAAAGACTGTATCTTGTGCCAAGAAAGGAACTTCATACCATTTATTTCCATCACTATCTGAAATTGATTCTATATGAATAACATTTTCTTCACCTAAAATAACTTTATCAAATTTTTCTGCTGCTCCAAAAGTAAATGTTTCTTCCTTTTTCTTTCCAGATTCTAAAATTCCTTTTTTAGTTATTCTAAAATGTGTTGGATTAACACCAGAATAATTAGAAATAACTTCTTTTCTTTCATCCAAAGATGAAGATGTTTTAAAGTTAACACTATCTAATAATCTAAATTCTGTTCCATTCTTTGATGAAAATTTACTATCTGCATCTATTGATAATGCATAATTTGTATTTGGAACATATTCTCCACCATCAAGAGTTGCTGGAACTTCTATACTGAATTCACCGATTGCTATAGATGGACTTGATAGTTTTGGTTTATATCCGAATGATTGTGCAATCTTAAAAATATTTTTCTTTTCCTCGGCAGCATGTAGTAATGATTCACGATATTGATTATCAATATAAAATCCTAATACATCTCCTACATATGCAGCCATTTCGATAAACATCATACCTGGTGATGATTCATTAAAATCATTGTATGAGTTTGGAAAATATGCTTTTGCAAATTCAAGTAGATTTTGTCTTATAGATGGGAAATCTCTACCGAGATATTTTACCTCTTTCTTATCTACCTTTTTTAGTGTGCCGTATTCTACTTGTGTTGGCATCTTACTCTCCTGTATTAAATGTAAATGTTAATTCGTTTACTGCATCGGGGTCTTCAATATTCACAATAAATTCTACCCTAACATAAAGTGTATTAGGATTTGAACCATCCGTTGTAGTAAACACATTATTTATTGTTATATAAGGTAACCAATAATCTACTGCCTCTCTTATTGATTGTTCAACTGAATCACCAATATCATCTGTTATTTGTTCAAATATTATATTCCATAAATCTGAACCAAATGTTGGTTGTCCTAATCGTTCACCTTTTCTTGTAAGTAAAAGATTTTTTAAATTAGAGTATGCCTGGTCTGTTAATGTTTTTGCTCTTGGAAAAAATCCATCCCTACCATCTTTATATGTAAGTGGAAATTTTAATCCAAAATAAGAATCATTATCAGAAGCAATTTGTCTTACTGATGGATTATTAGTTAATTTAACATTTTCAGGCATTTACTTATCCTCTTCTTGAACCCTTTTTCTTATCAATAGCTTTCATAACATCTGAATAATTTCGTGTTAATGCGTTCATCACTCCATCACCTACTTGTTCTGGTGAAGAACCAGCTTCCGCTAAAGTTTTTGCTGCTAAATGATTTAATTTTGTTTCTTGTGGAGCCATATCTCCGTAACCCAAGACATCCTGTACATTTGAACTATCAAATGTTCCACCACCTAATGAAGGCCATTCTTCAGTTCCCTGTTTAGAGTTTCCTTCAATTCCACCGACCGTTTCATTTAGTACATTATTCAAAGCCTCATTCGATGTATAATGAACCTTTTCTTTTTTCTTATACTGCTTACGAATTGGTTCTTTGAATTCTTTTTCAGTAAGTGATTTTAGAGATGATTTATTCTCCTTAATAAATATCTCATTCACTTGTTTTTTAACTTCTTTACGAACTACTAATTCAATTATTTTTATTAGTTCTTTTTTATTCATTATTAACTCCTATTCAGTTCCTGTTGGTATTCGAATCCCATTCCTGCGAAAAACGCATCCCATTCTTTATCATTTTTAAATTTTCTTTCTGAAAATGGTGATTTATCTATATTACCATAAAATGCACCTTGCCTAAATGCTCTACCATCAATTGCTGCATGTATTTCTCTTGTTGTAGTAATATTTTGTTCTTCTAAATATGTTCTAAAATCTTTCTCAAACATTTGTTCTAAATATATCTGCATATCTACATTGGCCCCTGGATAATCATATCTATCTTCGGGGTCTGTTCCAAATTCTTCTTCTACCTCATCTATAAAAGTATCATTATCTTTATCATTATCTAATACTTTATATCCAGCGAATACTAATGGTGGTGCACTTGTGGTTGCTCCTGTAATTGTTTTCATATGAGTTTTGAATGCTTTAATTAATTGTTCAATAAACTCATCAATATTTTTATTAGTTACACCTTCTTTATCAACAAATGCAGATGTAATACCTGGAATAATTATTGTTGCACCACTTGCTGTTTTTGCACCCATCCAATATAATTTTAATCCAATATCAAGTGCCTTTGAAAATTCAAATAATCCAAAAGATAAAAAAGATAAGTTTAACATCGTTTCTAATAAATCTTTATTACCTTTAACTAATGGTGTTGGTGGTGCAGTTCCAAGTCCACTTAATCCTGTCCTAACACACAAATCATATGAATCTGCAATTGTTTTAGCAGTATTTTTACTTTTAAATTCATCTTGAAAAGATTGTTTATATTGAGCTCTAAAAATACTCCAACTCATTACTCTACCTTATTATTTTTACTATTCAAAGTACTATTCATTATTCCTTTAACTTCTCCTATAAATGCGGCACCTGCTGGATTAGGTGCTACTGGACCAACTGGACTTAATAAACCAGATTGTAATACTTGAATTAATTTATTTAATACTTTTACTAATTGATTACCCAATACGATTGGTTCTGTTGCCTGAACACTACCAATCTTTGTTACTGGTGATTCAATTACTAATTCTTTAACTGCCCCAAGAGAAAAATTTCTTGAACTAAATAAACCAATATCACCTTCATTCTTAGTATTAAATATAATCCTATCCGAACTTAATAAAATATTTTTACCTTTATATGGTCCTGATACTAATTTACTTTCTACTGATGGTTTAAATTCTAATTCTTGATTTGTAGTTAAATAAATACTTGAACCATCATTATCTATATTTTCTTTAATAGGTGATTTTTCTTCACCCTCTTTTGTTTGTCCAACATTTAAAATAATGTTTGGTGAATCTTGATTTTCATTTTTTATATCACTACCTAATCGTATAGTGTTTCCAAATCTACCCTCAACAATAACATCACCTTCATTTGGTAAAATTTTTCTTGCATCTGTATCTACACCATAATCATTAAAGTAATAACCTTTAATTGTTTTAGTATCATCTTGTTCATTTGGTGTAGTAATATCTTTCTTAGTAACTAAAGTATCTTTATGTTTTTGTTTACTAACACCAAACCAAGTATTTAAATTAGGATTTCCAAATAAATTTAATTGTGAAGTATAATAATAATCCCCAAGATATTTTACTCCAATTACTACTTCACCAACTATTGGTGTAGTTGAAACACTTGGATTTAATGGTTTAAAAGTTTTACAATTATCAATATTCTTCCCTTGTTCAGATAAAATAAATCTACCAATAATTGCACCTACAAAACTATAATCAGGATTACCATCTCCTGTTTTTGGGAATGATGATTTACTTTCATCTAAATGAACTTCCAAAACTTCTAATGGTTCTAATTCATAAAATTCTGTTTGTGTGGTAAGTTCCTTTAATAAACTTATCGTAGAATCGACAGTCTGAACTCTATTTCCAAGTTCAGGTCCAGTTCTATTACCTGGGTCATGTATCTTAAAATTTGCCATTAGTTATTTATTTTTGCTGTTATATCATCTGAGTGGTCTTGTAGTTCTTGGACAGTATGGTCTATTTGTTTCATAAGTTGTTCTTTTTCTTGTTCTGTTAATCCAAACTCATCTTCAGAACCTTGTTTAGAAGCAGTAGCCAATCTTTGTACTATAGTTGCCAACTTAACAAGTTGTTCATCATTCTTCACATTTATTTCCAAGTATTCCTTTAACATTGGAATAATTTGCACAGCTGTATCACCATCCTTGATAAACCCAACTACCTCTTTCATTAATACTTCTAATTGTTCTTTATTTCTATTGGAATTATCATAGATGTCTTTGAATACATCTGACAAGGTTTTACCCTCAAAAACTTCAAAATCGATTGCCATATTTTTACCTATATTGATTCAGTAATAAATATCAAATACTTAAAAAATACCTATATATAAATATATACCAGAAATTAATATTAAATATATACAATAGTTATTTAATGTCGGGTATAAAGTCCGACGAAATTGATAACTAACGGGAGAAGAACCATATGAAGGAAATCATAACACTCGTGAAAGACTGGGCAGATGACATTGCTCATCTACTTCTTTCTTTCGTAGCCATTGGGGCGGTTTCCGAAGTAATCTTCGGAAGTGGTATCTTTGGTGTTAATGTTATTGGTAACCTAACAGCAATCATTAATAACTTCGGCGAATCTGGTTTCGCTGGATTAGTCGCATTATTGGTGTTAGTGGGTTTATTCCGTAAGTAGTACTATATCGGATTAGCTA
>MDSZ01056816.1_pt1 | contig 16748 bp, 14 predicted proteins | sample 811201 | NCBI WGS metagenome assembly MDSZ01 (sample SAMN05326647, study PRJNA326480) | marine metagenome | isolation source: seawater | place: Indian Ocean: North | collected 2010
CCCATCTACTCCGCAATGCAACATGAGTAGCAATCCTGCGGGTAGCAAAATAGTTGTTCTTGGATCTCTCAATGCAAATCCTCGGGATAGAACAATGTCTCGAGAATCAATTAAGCCCGTTCAGTTTTTCGATGGAATTTCGTGGAAAAATTTGGATTTTTTCTCCAACATGGGAGACTTGGGCATGTCATCCTTCGGTTTCCATGCAAATTCAAACAGACTCTTTTTCTCTACCGGGCAACAAATCTCTGTCTTGGATATCAATAATGGGGTTGTCAGTGATCTACAAATTGACATGGTTCAGGACGTCCATGAAATGTCCGTAAATGGCGACTCAATCTGGGTGGCCAATACTGGGAATGACGAGGCATTGGAGATTGATGTTTTATCTCTCAAGTTAAGGAATAGGTTCAGTCTGAGAGAAAATACATCCTCGCAAACCTCCGACAAATTCCACATGAATCAGATCTTCTTTGATTCGAGGGGGTCTCCACTGTGCCTAGTTCATCATGTTAGGGGGAAACAATTTCTCAGGCAAGTAAAGGGACGAATATTGAAGAAACAAGGTGATGGTGGACATATTGGTCTATACACAGGTGAAATTACTGAACTAAGTCTTAAGGCGCCCCATTCGATTATTTCTTCTGGAAAAGAATACTGGGTGATGAATTCAGGGGACCAGGAAATAAATATTTATGATAAGTCATGGAAATTGCTAGAGGTAATCCCAACCCTTGGATGGGGCAGGGGGGCTGACATTTCTTCCGATAGAAAATCAATCTTCATCGGCATTTCTCCAATAAGAAAGAGATACGCTGGACTAATAAAAGAATCAACAACCGTAGAACCGATTATTCAGGTTTTTGACTCCGATCTAAGAACATGTTCCGAGACGATTCCTATCGGCGGAATTGAGCAAATCAACAACCTATATCTCTTGAGTGATAAGGTAATTTCAATATTGGAAAGGCTGTGAATTATTCCCTTATATATTCAATATTGTTAGAAATCAAAAGCAATGTCTTCTCTAGAACGGGCATGATCAATCATTGCATTTAGCCAATTTGTAGGGGTTCCAAAGTCATACCATTTGTATCCATCCAATCTCCTAGAGGCCTTCTCTGAATTCCCAACCAGTACATCGAACTCTGCTGGCTCCCATATTGTAATATACAGGGTGTCTTCGGTTTGAGTTTGTCTGACCTAAAGTTGTGGGTGCTTAGGATATGAACTCGGTTCCCGGTCCCAGATCAAGGCCTGAAACTATTGTAATGGTAATGCCAGTTTACAATGAAAGAGAAAACATCCCCCTTCTAATAGAGAAGTTCTCACCGGTTAGGAACCGGATTAGTGATTTTTCTATAGAGATATGTTTTGTTGATGACGACAGCCCTGATGGAACGGGGACCGTCATCAGTGAGTTGTCTGAGGTTCATGGATGGGTGCATTTGCTTCATAGAGATGAGAAGGAAGGGCTCGGTATGGCATACTTGGCAGGGTTCGATTATGCCTTAGAGCATTTAGATCCGGATTTTTTGGGCCAAATGGATTCAGACCTCAGCCACGACCCTGAGGTCATAATAAGCATGGTAAAGTGCCTTGAAGCGGGATCAGATGTTGTCATAGGCTCTAGATACACCAATGGCGGCCGGATTGAAGGGTGGCCATTGCCTCGCAGAATCATTAGTCGTGGGGGCAATATTTTTGCTAGGTACATTGGTGGTATCTCAGGAGTGAAAGACTGCACGAGCGGATTCAGACTCATCAAATCAGACAAACTTAGGACTTGCCTCTCAAGTGGTATGATTCCAACGCGCGGATACTCTTTCCAAATACACCTACTATCTTCACTTATTGATAGCGAATCAGTGGTTACAGAGGTACCCATGGTTTTCAAGGAGAGAGTACATGGTCAGTCAAAACTGGGAAATGGAGATGTTCGAGAGTTCATCTCAACTGTTTCTAGATTGCGATTTAGTGGGAAGGGGGATTGACCATTACCCCTGTGACAGTTAGCGTAGGAATTTGCGCTTACAACGAAGAGGGGAATATAGCGAATTTGCTCGAATCGACGCTCAATCAGAAGTTGGAAAAGGTTGAGATCGTAGAAATTATTGTCGTGTCCTCTGCTTCAACAGATAACACCGACTCAATAGTGGAGGATTTTTCAAGTAAGGATCCAAGGATAAGACTCATCAAAGAAACCCACAGGAACGGCAAGGCATCGGCAGTAAACCATTTCCTCAAAGAGTCCAAGGGGGACATTTGTGTTATCCAATCGGCCGACACGATCTCAACCCCGCGGACAATAGAGTCGATATGCGAGCCCATAGTAAATAGCAGTGAAGTAGGAGCAGTGGGTGGAAGGCCGATACCAAATGGTGGGCGAGGCTTCTTCCTGGGATTTGCCAGCCGATTCATTTGGCATCTCCATTCAAGAATGTCGATGAAATACCCCAAACTCGGGGAAATTAGCGCTCACAGGAATGTGATTGAGTCCATCCCTGTCGACGCTACATCCGATGACACATTTCTAGAATATGCAATCTCTCAGAAAGGGCTGAAAGTTTCCTACGCCCACGATGCCGTAATTCTCAACAAAGGCCCAGAGACTATTTCTGAGTACATTGAGCAGAGGACCAGATGGAGGGGTGCCCAGATTAGGGTGCAACAAGACACTGGATACATTTCAGCTAGCGCGCGTCAAGGTAGCGTTAACTTTGAGGTTGCCAGATATTGCCTAGCTAGGCCGTGGACCGTCCCTTTTGTAATTCCAGTATGCCTGTTAGAACTGTATTGCCTGAGCAAAGCCAAGAGAATGATTAGTCGGGACCAAGACAGTTTTGTTGTTTGGAACTCACTAGAATCTACGAAAAAACTGAGAGAGTAGCTATTCCTCTAATTTTTCCTCGATTAAACCGCAAATAATGTGCCCGATAGTTATGTGGGATTGCTGAATTATTGGGGTATGATCCGATGGGACAACTATTGAACAATCAGCTATTTTCACTAAGTTTCCCCCATCTCCTCCTGTTAGCGCAACAGTGTAAATCCCCATTGATTTCGCCGTCTCCAATGCATTGATGACATTCTTAGATTTTCCAGATGTGGAAATTCCAATCACTAAATCTTCACTCTTCCCTATCGCCTCAACTTGTCTGGAGAAAATTTGTTCAAATGAATAGTCATTTCCAATTGCTGTCAATGCCGATGAATCCACAGTCAAAGCCATCGCCGGAATAGCTTTCCTCTCCTTGAGGTACCTCGAAACTAACTCGGTAGCTAGATGCTGTGAATCGGCCGCACTCCCTCCATTTCCCATGAACATTATCTTCCCCCCCAAATCTATTCTTTCTATGCATTTCATCACAACGTCCCGAATTTTACCAATTGTTTCCCCATCATCACGAAGTCTAAAAAGAGCCTCTTCACTTTCTCTAATTTTGTCCAATATTTCTACAATCATTACTACTGCCTCCAAACCTCCACGCCTTTGGTAACAAACCTACATCCACCTGTGTATCCTCCAAACTCCTCAAGAGTTTCGATTGTCCGGTTTCTTAACTCCAGCGGGGTAATCAAGAACATGAACCCCCCTCCACCGGCACCGCTAACTTTGGCACAATCAATTCCTATTCCTTGTAAAGATTCTAAAACCTGTGATATTTCGTTGTTGGTAATGGATTCAGAGGTCCCCTTCTTGCTCTCCCACCCATTATTTATCGATTCAATAAGGCCCGCCATGTCCGACCTCATTAGGGCCCGTTTAGTTACAGCAACTTCTGATTTAATTTCATGCAAACAATCCAGAGCGCCCCCCCCTCCCCCGGAGATATTTTTCTGTTGATCCTCAATGATCTGGGAAGAATCTCTAGACCTTCCAGTAAAATATAGCAGCATTCTACTTTCGAGCTCACTTCTGAACTTTGCTTCTATCGGAATCGGCCTTACGCTTACTCTCCGGTTTTTTTGAAATACAAGTTGGTTGAATCCCCCAAAGGTCGCAGCGAATTGATCTTGGAGTCCTCCACTAAATTCACAATCCTCCCTCTCTACCTCATAAGCCATCATGGCCAAGGAGTATCTTTCAATCGGGCAGTTTACCAACTCGGCAAGTCCTGAAAGTAGTGTTACTACCAATGTCGAAGAGGTGCCCAAGCCTGAACCCACAGGTGAATCGGAGACGGCCTCGATTGTTATCGGACAACCATCTAATCCCGACAAATCCATAATGCGATTATATGAAGCAGAAAATAGTGGCATCTTACCTTTCTCAATTTTCTTAGAGCACTCGAAGGTTTCGGTTTCCTTGGTGTCGTGGGATTTGAAGCAAACCTTACCATCGTTCCTGGGACTGATTCTCACGTTTACGTAGCGGGCAATAGTAGCATTGACAACTTGCCCCCCAAACTTGTCGGAGTAAGCTCTCAAGTCAGTGCCACCACCAGCTAAACCAAGACGGAGAGGGGCACGTGACCTAACCTCCATGCGCTCGGCAGGGAGTCCCTCTTTTAATTCCGACACTGGCGGGCGTTTGTTACGATTGGAAAGTATATTGGGATCTATCCATTAGCAGAGAACGATGTCATTACGGGGGACGCCACAATTGGAAAAAGTGGCAGTCTGCATAGGGATGCCTAGGGCGGGGACAACATGGCTTTACCAGAATTTGAAGAATCATCCCTCTATTTCAGTAACGAAAAATAAGGAAACTCTTCACTACCTCCACAGTAAAGACCCTGTGAAACTTTTTTCCTATTTCGTTGACCCTTCACAGGACTTCCTAATAGATATAAATCCTAGTTATTTCTTTGATATAGAAGCAATCAGAACAATTGGGACCAATCATTCAAAGGTAATTCTAATTGAGAGGGACATCCCTGAATGGAAAGACAGCATTATCGACCAGAGCAATCGATTTGGAACGAGGGAGAACCTAGAAAGCATGACTTTCCCTTTCTCTAGGGGCGATGGAAGGGAAATTATTCTGGATTTGGAAAGTTACAATCATTCCTCCCACATGGGTTCGATTGAAAAAACCCTCAAAGATAAACTGAAAGTAATGAGTTTCTCAGACCTTCAAAAAGATCCAGTTTCATTCTTGAATTCTATTGAACGATTCCTGGGTGCCCCAATTTTCTTCACAGAACATAATGTGGAAATCAGTAGAATCAACTCACGAAATCATAGAATTCCAAAATTCCTGACCTTTCTTTACCGAACTGGATTGTTGAAACCTGCTGGTAGATTTGCAAAGATTTTACTCCCATCCACAATTTACAATTTCCTCATAGAGCGTTATTGGTACGGGCGTACAGAGGATTAAACTCTGCTAGCGAAAACAGATTGGTAAAATGTTGTCGATATGAACAGGGACCAAGAGGTCATCACTACTAACCAGAGGAAATCAACCACTCCATCAACTAGAATATACGCTATTGCCGGGACGATTATACTGGAAGATAATATTACAATGCTAGATTTCCACCTTCTAGTTGAAATCCCATAGTATCCGGACAAGAGTGTCAGCCCAGATCCCATGTAACCAAAGAAAAGAAGATCTGCTCTCACTTCAGATATATCTACTTCAGCGTTAAAGAAGGCTCTATCGAATAGCTCCGATTGGAAAAAGATGAGGAATAACAATGCAGGCATACAAGCTACAACATAACCCATTATGTGCTGATAGAATAGCATCCTCGACCTGGAATTAGGCTCTCCAGATACCTTTGGAATTAAAGATCCACAAAAAGGGAATGCAATGACAATCGCAATTTTCGCAATGACAAGGGTAAATGCGTAAGCCGGGAGTTCCGATTCCCCTATGATTCTGGGGGCAATAATGTAATCCCAATTTAATACCCACCCGAGGAGTGCTAGCAAGATTACCGTATTTGCTAATTCTGTATTGAATTCGAATTGCGATTTCCCCATTTTTTCAAATTTTTGATTATAGTGAGTTAGGATAATCAAGAATGCCCCTACGAAGCCGGAAAATATGCCTGTAATGCCTCCAATCTTTCCAAAACCAAGACTAACAAGAACGAATCCAATTGCCAGCCTTAGTCCAGAGTTGGTTATTGGGAAAATTGCCATCATCCTATAATTTTCAATTCCCTGAAAAACTCCAATCCCCGTTCGAACCTGAGCGTACAAAACCATCAGAAATCCGAAAATTATTGACCATACGACCTTAAATTGCAATTCAACGTTGGATAATGTGAAGGCCATCATAACCGACGCAAATATCATTATCAATATTCCATTATTTTTCCCAATCGAATGCATTCTGTATAACTCCCAGAATTCTCTATCGGGGTTGACTTTTCTCCGAATTGAAACCAATGTCGCTGTCTCCGTTTGCAATGCCCCCAACGGGAAACCAACGAAAGAAATCATTGCTAGAAATGAAACAATAATGGAAAAAGATACACCATCCAGCGAATTTCCCATATAGATTTGGAAAATTAGGTTTAGGAAATTCGAAAAGAAAATACCAAAAGTGAGCCAACCAACTCCTTCAAAAATCCCATAAAGATCCTCAATTTTCATTCTCCTACCAAACAAAATTTAACCTCGTCATAGCAGTTGAATTGCCCTGGAACCGGGAATTTTTAGTATTATCACATTTCCGTCTGAGGGTAGATTAAATTGATCGAGATTTACCCTGTGATTCAAGTACCTCCCACCAGGAATCTCGAAGGTTTCGACCGTAATTTCACCATTTCCATTATTTCGAATCAGTCCCGAATCAATTACTGAATCAATATCTGAGACTAGTGAGGCGGGATTTTGTTCAGCCGTCGGGCACCCACCGAACAAAACCACGCCACCATTTCCGACTGGAATCAGACTAACCGAGCTATAGAAAACTCCACCATATTCTCCAATCTTCCCAAGAGCAATTCCTCCGATTTCATCCAATGCCCCCAATTCAGGAGCAACTACAATCGAGTCAAATCCAACTCCCAGCGATTCCCCGATGCCTGTCAGATTTGTTGCTTTAGTGCCCCATGGAAGACTGTCCGAAAGTAGTTGGCTATCGAAAATCTTCGCACTCCCTTCCTTCCTTAGACTCTCTTCATTCCCCCAAAAAAAATCTTCACTCATGTCGTTCAAACTGGATCCGCCAATCCTGTCTCCAATCCAAATCAATGTGCCACCGCTTTCGATCCATGGGGTAAGCCTATCATTTTCAACACCAAAAACGCTAGCCGGCAACACCGTCCCCATCACTATTAACACTCCATCTTCATTTTCTTCGACGAATTCTTCCAGGCCAGTGAAATTTAGTCGAACTACCTCATAGTACTCCAATTTCGATAATTCTTCGAGAACCGTTTCCGTGTACGTCTCGCCCCCTCCCAAATGGCTACAATGAACAGCAGATTCAGAAATATACATGTGAATATTATTGTTCATCTTATGTGAATTAGGGGAACTGGAAATTAGGCCGAATCCATTTTCAACCGACAGACTAACAAATTCCAATTCAATATCATTCTCTGTGATTTTAATTATGGCGTCATTATACGGGACCCTATTTCTGCGCATCTCATCTTCAGGCGTATAAATTGACTCGAAACTATGGAATGCCGATTTATGTGAATGAAGCGAATTGCTAAAGATATAGACATTGATTCCATTAAACCTGCTAGCTGGGAAGTCGACTTCCAAAGATATCGTTTTTTCCTGACCTCTATCAACTGAGATTTCTCCCCAAACAAGATGGCTGGTAGTTAATTGGTTGTCGATAAAGTTTGAACCTGCCACCGAGTAAAGAAAATTAGAGTCAATTAGGGCCGCTATATCTCTAGCGATGGAACTTTCATCATTTCCAAATTTTGATCCCTTTATGCAAGGAAGAGTAACTATTGCTCCAGAACCAATTGGGATCATTTCTATTGAAGAAAAATTCGAATCAGAAATATAGCCTATCCCCATTCCTTCTATTGATGCAAGATCGGAATCAGTAACCCCCGTCGAGAAGTGTCTCGTCATCAGCCCTAGGGCTTCTGCCACTTCGGAAGCGGAATCGAGAAATTCCCATGACCCCGACTCGATAGTTGTCGTACTTCTTGTCAGTCGGTTGAATGCTGAAGAATCCCTATTGAACCAATCTCCAATGGTAAACAGGACCCCACCATTTTCGATCCAATCTCTAAGGTTACTCAATTCTGGGCTTAGTGTGATTCCTGAACCGGTGATAATTACGGTGACTTCTTCCGAACTGGAATCTGACCAATTCGGCAGCTCGTCTTCATAGAGTAGAAGATTGTGATTTGACTCTAGCGATTCAAACTCTGAATTCAGATGGTCCCAGATTCCATATTGACGTTTTACAGGATTACAGTTTTCTGTCGAAGAATTAGTCCCAACATGGATTACCACATCTCCTGCTTTCCTATCTTTCTGGTTCGTTGGGAAGGCTACAGCGGTGAACTCTTCGGGATAAAATCCACCTTGAATCTCAATATCAATCGAAACTTTCGAAATCCCATCCGAACCATACGCCCCCCAATTTACTGCTATTTCAGAATCAATCTCACCCTTAGTTCCGTCATGATATATTGGAATCTGTAGCAAAAGTAGCAAAGAGAAAACTATGGCCAATAAGCGTTCAGTCATCCGATTCCACCCCCTTTGTTTGGGTGATTCCGTCGATGAATGCATAAGTCACAAATATCCATGCCACAGGGCCATAAATTCCCCACCTAGATTGATGCAGACTGTTAGAGAGGATAGCATCACCATTCCAATCCCTATCAAGGACAATGGCCAAGAACTCAAAGCTCGGCAATCCAAATGTATACGAAACAGGGATAACAGTGTAGAGGGATGAGACTATTGATAGGCTATAAATTGCACAGGATAATCCAGCAAGAATAACCGGAAACCCACCTTTGTTCTTCGATGAATAATCCCCTGCAAAATAACATAGGATAATCAATGGCAATAGTACCATCATGAATTGCGACTTTACTTTACCTAGGGCAAGGAAAATTATGACATAACAATGTGCGGCAATTCCTTTCAGGAATGCACTGGCCCCCCAACCTTGTTCTGATTTATAGTAAACAAATAGGGCGATTATGATACCAAGAGAGAAGTCAAACCTTAGCACTGGCTGGAAAGAAACTAGAAAATTTTCTATGCCTGTCATTCCCTCCTGGGGATTATTACTAAGAACTCCAAAGACCCCAGAAAGATGGAGATTTCTAATCGAAACCGGATGAATACCCCCATATGTGAATGAGGACTCAATCCTTCTCACCAGCACGGTATCCCCCTCGAATAGCAACATTGGCAACAGGAAACAGAAACCAACTATCAAGGTCGTAATCGAGAACTCTGATGCCCCCCTAATCTTTTCTGGAATCTTGTCGAATGACTTTGGCCATTTGCTATAGGAGAAACTCGTAATTGTTCCAGAATATGCCAAGAATACAAGGAATAAAGGTAGTACGTACCCCTTAACTGAACAAGCAAGTGCAAACAACATTCCAGAGGCCATGGTTTTGCCCTCAATCAACTTCCAAATACTGATTAATAGGAACATCACCATCATGCCGTCAATTTGTCCGCTTACCGAGGATATGTATATTGAAAGCGGATTAAATATCCAGCAACCCGCAAAAAACTTCGATTCCCTATGCCCTCTATTGAGGATTAATCCGATTCTGTATATTGCGTATGCGCTAACCAAATCTGCCCCAATAAGTGGCAATTTCCAAACTAGGTTGAAAACAGGGGAAGTTACGATGGGCTCCAGAAGTGGAACATCGAGGGATAATTCCGCCAATTCAACCGAATAGGTGTACCAACCGCTGGGATCAGAAAAAATCGAAAGAAACAAGAAAATTGGGTAGTAAATTATCATCACTAGCGGAGGATAAGGGTAGTGAAAACCATCGTATGGGGATCCCCCGTCAATCATATCTAGAACTCCCAGTAAGTGAGAGGCCATGTCATGAGAGTCCGAAGTAAATGGTGCAAGGATTAACCTAATCACGATTGCTAAAAGAACCATTTTGGAAAATCTACTATTGGAAAGAAAACCTTCTTCCTCAGGGTACCCGTTTCCCCTCTTTTTCTCGGAGTCACGAAAATACTCTTCTCCGATATCGGGGAGATTAACGTCGGCAACGCCGATCCCCATCTGCAGTTCTTGCGACCCTCTTTCAGATTTAGAAATCTCGAGGTCATCCAATATTTCTCTTCCGTAAATTCTCTCTGCTAGAGTAATTAGATTGTTGTTCTCCCTAAGCTCTTCACTGGTAATTTCCCCCGAGAGTAATTTTTCAATGATATCACGCTCCTCCAATGCAATCCCTCTCTGAAGGCCCCACTATACACTATTTGACATCAACCCCAATCAGATTTAATTAGTCCCTGAATACTCCAATTAATTGTGCCCCCACGGAATCGAATAGCTGCATTTACAGTAAACTGGAACAACGCAGAGGACACAATCGATTGCCTCAACTCATTGCTATCTTGTGAGATTCCGCTTGATGTATATGTGGTGGATAACGCATCCAAAGATAACAGCCTAACGAGGATCAAGTCAAATTTTTCCGATTTGAACATTATTGAGAGTGATAAGAATTTGGGATTTTCCGGAGGTGCTAACCTCGCACTGAGGGAGATTATTTCTAAGGGATACAATAGAATTCTCTCGATAAATAATGATGCAACACTTTCGTTAGGCACCATTTCAAAACTTAGCCAGATTTTAGATCGGGACGACTCTATAGGTATGATTTCTCCATGGATTGTGTACCCTGACACGAATGAAATTTGGTTCGCAGGGGGGAGATACCTGAGTTGGATTGGAATGACGATGCACGAAAAGAAGGGCAAACAGTTGCCCTCGAGAAGGAAAGATTCTGCAGTGGATTCAGGTTATGTTTGTGGGTGCTGTGTACTGTATAGGTCCGAACTACTGGTCGATGTTGGCCTATTCGATGAAAATCTATTCATGTACGGTGAGGATCTGGAACATTCACTCAATTCAATTAGGAGGGGCTGGAGAATCTGCACTCTTCCGTCTGTGGTCATTGAGCACAACGCAAGCTCGTCGACAGGCTCTGATAATAGTAAAAAATTCTCAATATTCCGAGCTTACTACTATGCGAGAAACCCAATATTAGTTCTCCACAGTTCACCCTTTTCGATTAGAAAATATGTGGCTCTTTTCTCCCAATTAGCCATCGCCCTTCCGTACAGCCTATTAATAATGATCTCAGAGGGAACTCTGAACTCTTTTCCTAACTACTTACGAGGATTATTTGACGGGTATAGGGGCATTGGGGGGAAAGTTGTTTCAATGGAAGAATAACTCCTCAACCAATAATTCCCAGAAGGCCATCGTCAATAGAGATTAGAGTTTTCCTAGGACGCACAGGCAACAGATTTCGCCCATCACACAAGGTCCTTGGTAACTGAGATGATGACCTGGGGGAGCACATCTTCGAAATCCACCTTAGGCCCCCAGCCAAGATTGCGCAGTTTACTGTCGTCTATGCCGTATCTGAAATCATGCCCTGCCCTATCGAGAACATGCTCGATGAGACTTTCAGGTCTTTCTAGGAATTCTAGTATCTTTCTGATGACGCCAAGATTTGTTCTTTCATCTTGTGCGGCGATGTTGTATATTTCACCCAAGCGACCCGAACTAAGTATTGTTAGGATGGCCTCACAGTGATCCTTAACGTACAACCAGTCGCGAATCTGGAGCCCAGTGCCATAAACTGGCAGAGTTTTATGCGCATTTGCGCGGAGTATCATCTTCGGCAGAAGTTTCTCGGGATGCTGGCGCGGACCGAAGTTGTTGGTGCATCTGGTAATGATGACGGGCGTGCCGTATGTTTGGTGATGAGATAGGGCAATTAGGTCTGAACCTGCCTTGCTAGCGCTGTAAGGTGATGAGGGGTGAAGCCCCCCGTCCTCACTAAAAAGCCCCTCTCTTATGCTGCCGTATACTTCGTCTGTGCTGACATGGACGAACCTCCTTACTCCTACCTCTCTCGCAGCATCAAGAAGAATCTGCGTCCCTAATACGTTCGTACTAACGAATTCGTAACCGGACTCTATGGATCGGTCAACGTGGCTCTCTGCCGCGAAGTGGACAACGGTATCAGGAAGGAAATTTAGAAACGCCTCTCTTATTGCATCGACTTCGCGAATGTCAATGTTAGCGAATTTGTAGTTTGGTGAGTCATCGATGCCCTTAAGTTTACTCAGATTTCCTGCGTAAGTCAAACAGTCAATATTTAGAATTTGCAATCCCGTCTGACCATCTTCTATTGGATAGGGGTGGTGATCGGGACAACACCCTTCTGGGGTAACCAACCCATTCCTATGTAGTACGTGGTGGATGAAGTTGCTCCCTATGAAACCGGCTCCCCCGGTGACAACAATCCGTTCTGGAATATACGTACTCAATTTTCCAACTCACAAAAAACCATGTCAATCGCTCTTCTGGTGTCTATCGGCTCAATTATTCCCGACAACTTCTCCGTACAAAGTGATGAGTCCCTGGGACGCTCGGCGGTCCACGGCATTTCCGACATTTTCCCTCTTTTCAGTTTCTTCGTATCAAAACCAAATTTCTCGGAAATAGATTTGGCAAAATCAAATCTATTCAAGCGGTCGTTGCACGCTACATTCCATATCCCTATTTTTTCCATTTCTACCAACATCAGAATCTTCCGTGCTAGATCCGATGCATGGGTTGGGGTGATATACTGATCGTCAATCACCGTTACGGACTCTTTTTTGCTCATCGCATCAACTAGCCAAGTAACGAAATTCTGTGAAATCGAGTCGAATACAACGCTTGTCCTGACTATCGTAGAAGAGTCAGGGAGTGATTGACGCACGCTCTCCTCTCCCGCGAGTTTGGTTTTCCCGTAGGTCTGCAGAGGATTGACCCCGTCCTCTTCAGTGTAATTTCCTTTCATACCATCAAAAACATAGTCCGTACTGACGTACACCATATGCGCCCCAACCTCCCTACAGCTCCGAGCAATAATTTCAGTTGCCCGTTTATTTATTGCATTTGCTGATGCCGGCTCCCTCTCACATGCATCAACACCGGTCATGGCCGCAGCGTGGACGACTATTGAGGGAACTGTCTCATGAATTAGGGACCTTATACTTTCCAAGTTGAGAAGATCAATCTCCTCTGTCCTGCATTCCAATTGCGGTCTCCGATTCCTGAAGGTACCAATAGTCTCGTATTTGTCCATAGCTTGTCTCGCCACAGCACCCCCTACTTGCCCCCCTGTTCCAGTAACAATTAGCGGATTCAGATTCCCCACTCCTCATCCAGCTCTCCTAGGGTCGGTGCCGTTGCATCACGGTCATTTAGTATCGGTTCCAATATGGGCCATTCGATTCCAATCGAGCGGTCGCTCCACAGAATCGTTCGCTCTAGTTCGGGGGAATATTCGTTTGTTGTTAGGTAAATGACCTCTGTATCATCTTCCAGCGTCTGAAATCCATGAGCCAGGCCTTCCGGTACCCAGAGCATTTCATGATTTTCAGCCGATAGTGTCCTACCAATCCAATGGAGAAAACTTGGACTCCCGTTCCTAATGTCTACTGCAACATCGAAAATTGAACCTCGCACACACCGCACGAGTTTTCCCTGAGGACTAGGGTTTAACTGCAAATGCAGACCCCTGATTGTCCCCATTGATCTTGAAAACGACTGGTTGACTTGATGAAATACTCCCGGCAACCCATTTGCAAGAAATTCGCTTGCCTTGTGGGCCTCCTTGAACCAACCACGTTCATCCGAGAAAACTCGGGGAATGACATGAACAACACCTGGAACTCTGTCCAAGCTACGGAATTCAAAGGGCATTGTGTTTCCTCCAGAACCATACATAACGAACTACTACTTCAACGATTTGACGTAGTTTCCATAATGGCTGCTTGAGGGATACTTCCCAACCGCCGATGACAGTTCTACTTTCTCTATGAACCCCATACGCCATGCGACCTCTTCAAGGCAAGCCACTCTGACACCCGTGTTTTTCTGCACGGCTTGAATAAATGCTGAGGCGGAGTGGAGGCTTTCCGGAGTTCCAGTGTCGAGCCAAGTTACTCCTCTGCCAAGGATGTTGATTCTGGCCATACCGCTGTTAACATAATGCATGTTCAGTTCAGAGATCTCAAGCTCTCCTCGACGGCTCGGCTTGAGATTCTTTGCTATTTTCACGACATCATGGCTGTACATATACAGGCCAGTTACCGCTATGTCTGATTTAGGAGTATCAGGTTTCTCCTCAATCGAGATTATCGTCCCGTCATCCGATATCTCTGCAACACCAAAACGCTCGGGATCCGATACTGCCACGCCGAAAAAATTGGTGCGACCCGTGTCCACGGTGTTTGCCACGCAACTCTGCAGAATATTCGAAATTCCATTACCATGGAACAGATTATCGCCGAGGATGAGTGCTACCGGATTGTCACCAATAAATTCCTCACCAATAATGAACGCTTCAGGTAGCCCCCTAGGTTGGTTTTGAACCTTGTATGAAAAGCGCATTCCGAATTGCCCCCCATCTCCCAGCAACTCTTCATATTGGGGTAAGTCTCTGGAAGTACTGATGATTAGTATATCTCTAAGGCCCGCTAACATCAATGTGGCTAGAGGATAGTATATCATTGGCTTGTCAAAAACTGGAAGTAATTGCTTGCTAGTCGCCATTGTCATGGGCCACAACCGAGTGCCAGTCCCACCAGCAAGCACTATGCCCTTCATGAATCCCGGGACCGCTCTTACCAAATAAATTACTACCGTGACCTCACATGCCTCCTTGCTTGTAGCGTCTGATAACAAACGTTGATAGGGGGATTGCAGGAGCCCGATTCGTGCAATCTCCCAAGGGTCATGAGAAATCATCATCGGACTACTATGTCGCCGATGAATCTCTAGCGGAGTTCGGTCGCAAGGAGATCGAGGTTGCCGAACATGAGATGCCTGGCCTTATGGCGATTCGTGAGAAATACGCCGCTGAGCGCCCTCTAGAAGGCGTGCGAATCACCGGCTCGCTCCACATGACCATACAGACCGCCGTCCTCATCGAGACTCTAGTAGAGTTGGGCGCCTCAGTGCGCTGGGCAAGCTGCAACATCTATTCCACCCAAGACCACGCCGCTGCCGCGATTGCAGCGACCGGCACCTCTGTCTTCGCTTGGAAGGGCATGTCCCTCGAAGAGTATTGGGAATGCACTTTCCGCGCTTTGAGTCACCCCGGTGGCCAAGGCCCGCAGCTCGTTGTGGACGACGGCGGGGATGCTACGCTTCTGATTCACAAGGGATACGAGCTCGAGCACGGAAGCGACTGGATCGAATCTGCTTCTGAGAGTCATGAGGAGCAGTGCATCAAGGACATCCTGAAACGTATTCACGCAGAGACACCGTCATTCTGGACGGAAGTAGTCGCCGAGTGCCATGGCGTCTCGGAAGAGACTACTACCGGTGTGCACCGCCTTCAACAGATGGTAGGGGCAGGCACGCTCTTGTTCCCGGCAATCAACGTCAATGACTCGGTCACCAAGTCGAAGTTTGACAACCTCTACGGCTGCCGCGAGTCGCTTATTGACGGAATAAAGCGCGCCACTGATGTAATGATTGCCGGTAAGACCGCTGTGGTCTGTGGATATGGGGATGTCGGCAAAGGATCGGCACAGGCTCTGAAGTCCCAGGGGGCCAAGGTCGTTGTCACGGAGATCGATCCGATTTGCGCCTTACAGGCATCCATGGAGGGCTTCAACGTCCTGACTGTCGAGGATACCTTGGGCATGGCCGATATCTATGTCACTGCCACTGGAAATAGGGGCGTAATCACGCTCGAGCACATGGAGGCGATGAAGGACCAGGCCATCGTCTGCAACATTGGGCACTTCGACAACGAGATTCAGGTTGACAAATTGGACTCCAGTAACGCGACAAAGACGAATATTAAGCCTCAGGTGGATCGATACACCTTTCAAGGGGGCAACAGCATATTCCTACTCGCATCTGGCAGGTTAGTAAACCTGGGTTGCGCGACCGGCCACCCCAGTTTTGTGATGTCCAATAGCTTCGCAAATCAGACCCTCGCACAGATTGACTTGTGGAAGAATAGGGATGATTACGAGAATAAGGTGTACACTCTGCCAAAACACCTCGATGAGGAGGTAGCCCGTCTGCACCTTTCGAAGATTGGCGCCAAGTTGACCACCCTTAGTAAGGAACAGGCTGATTACATCAACGTACCAATCGAGGGACCTTTCAAGAACGAGGAATACCGGTACTAACTGCTCACCATCTGATTAAGTATCTTCAAGAGTCCCCTTAGTGTGACTTCGCTAATTCCAGATACTGCACACACCTCGCTCTGCGTTCTCGGTGAAGTACTGTTCTGAGAGGCGTAGTAGAGAATCACTCCCGCAATTCCCGACGGCTTCTTTCCCTGCCAAGACAGGTCCTCTTTCACTTGATCCCAGACCTCTCGTGCCCCTCCAAGAACCATCGGTGGTAGACCCAGGTCTGAGTGAAACTTTTCGAAGTACTCCTCCGGGCCAGTGATGTGATGGGTCCCCAGGTTCCTAGCAACTAGCCTAATGGTCCTCTTGAGCTCCTTCACTTCCACATCCGAGACCATGTCGAAAGAATCTCCTATTTCCTCGATTTTCCTCGGAATCTTCGCCTCTCGAGCAGCTATGTAGACACAGGCGGCAGTGAC
>MDSZ01201487.1_pt1 | contig 16748 bp, 10 predicted proteins | sample 811201 | NCBI WGS metagenome assembly MDSZ01 (sample SAMN05326647, study PRJNA326480) | marine metagenome | isolation source: seawater | place: Indian Ocean: North | collected 2010
AAAAACAACAAACACAATAAATGTAATAGAAGTAGTACAAGCAGGCCCTAGAGGTCCACAATGGAGTGGATTATTAACAGGATCAGCAATAATAACTGGATCTTTTTTACTAACGGGTTCACTTACAGTATCTGGTTCGAATTCTTTTAACAATTATGGACCTTTTTATAACTCAGGTTCAATAGATGTATCAGGATCTGCATATGTATCAGGTTCAGGATCTTTTTATAATATAAGTTCAAGTGGTTTAATAGAAGGAAATAGTTTAAGTGCAAGTTCAGCAGAAATTCCAAATATGTCTGCAACTTATTATAGGAATAATTTAAACCCAACACAAAACTATATTAGTTGGTTTGGTGATGAATTTAGAGTATATACACCAGCAGGTAATAAATTTGGTATAGACCACACTATGGCAGAATTCAAAGTCCCATTAACCGCCTCTACAGTAAGTGCAAGTGGAGGTTTTATTGGAGAATATTTTGAAGGTAAGGTAACAGGTAGTAGTATAACAGGTAGTGTAACAGGCAGTGTATTAGGTAATTTTACTGGTAGCTTATCAGGATCTTTTACAGGCAGTATTTCAGGTAGTGAAATATTTGGGGTTAATATAACAGGTTCATCAATTTCATCATCTGGGGATATTATAGGAAATTTAACAGGTAGTATATCAGGTAGTAGTATAATAGGAAATTTAACAGGTAGTTTATCTGGAAGTAGTATAATAGGAAATTTAACAGGTAGTCTATCAGGAAGTGATATAATAACAAATAATATAAATACATCAATAATATCAGCATCAAGTGGCATATCAGCATTTACAGCATCATTTGATAGAATTACAGCAGTATCTAACAATTCAACACAAGATACTTATATTTCATTAGGTAATGATCGAATGGATTTTACTTGTGGGGGAACAACATTTTGTCAATATCAAGAAGGTTCTCAAGATACAGTTAAATTAGGTAGTACTGGTGATGTAGATGTTACAATATCTGCAGCAGGATCATTTAATAAATTTTTCGTAAGTGGTGAAAATGGAAGAATAGCAGTTAATACAGGAACAGTTACACTTGCACAATTTACGGTAAAAGGTGATATAAGTGGAAGTGGTAATTTAGAGATAGAAGATAATTTAAAAGTTCAAGGTTCAGAAGTAGATTTTACAAATTTACCATCATCAGATCCAGGAGTACAAGGTAGATTATTTACGTCAGGTTCCACAGGAGCAGGTATACCAAAACAAGTTTGGGTATCTGGAGGATAATAAATAAAAAATAAAAATAATATGGCAAACATAAGAACATGGCCCGGCTCTTCATCATTTTTCCCAGGAGATACACCTTTTGGGTTTTATGATAATGACCAACAATTTTCCCAAGATGCTGATAAAGTAGCAACATTTTGTGCTCGAAGATTAGGATATCCTTTAGTAGAAGTAGAACTTCAAAATTTAAGTTTTTATGCTGCTTTTGAAGAAGCAGTAACTACTTATGGTAATGAAGTATATGGATATAAAGTAAGACAAGATTATCTATCCTTAGAAGGAGCTACAACAGGTTCAGAATTAAATCATGCTTTAATAACCCCTAATATGGGTGTTATTGTTAGACTATCAGAACAATATGGTGAAGAAGCAGGAACAGGAGGAAATGTTACATGGCACTCAGGTTCAATAGCATTAACAGGTAGTCAACAAGATTATGATTTAAATGCCTGGGCTGCAGAACAAGGAATTACTAGTGGTGATCTTGAAGTTAAACGTATATTTTATGAGGCAACACCTGCTATTGTAAAATATTTTGACCCATATGCAGGAACTGGAACAGGTATGATGAATATGATGGATTCATTTGGTTGGGGTAATTATTCCCCTGCAATTAATTTTATGTTAATGCCTATGAATTTTGATTTAGCTAAATTACAAGCTATAGAATTAAATGATCAAATACGACAATCTAATTTTTCATTTGAATTAATAAATAATAGATTAAGAATATTCCCTATGCCTAATGATGGTGGTGGAGGAGGAAAAATATGGATACAATATATCCTAAAAACAGAAAGAGAAGCAGCGAGTATGGATGTTGCAGCAACTTCTAAAATAACAAATATATCAAATGTTCCATATACAAATCCTACATATAGACAAATTAATTCTGTAGGTAGGAGTTGGATATTTGAATACACATTAGCTTTATCAAAAGAAATATTAGGATATATTAGAGGTAAATATGCAACAGTACCAATACCTGGAGCTGATGTAACTTTAAATCAAAGTGATTTATTATCATCTGCTACTGCTGATAAAACAGCATTAATAACAAGATTAAGAGAATATTTAGACCAAACATCTAGAGAAAAATTATTAGAAAGAAGAGCTTTAGAAACAGATCATAGAATGAAAGAATTAAACGCAGTACCTTACCCAATTTATATAGGATAATATGGCTTTATATGGGACACAGAGAGATATAAGTCTTTTTAGACATTTAAATAGAGAATTGATGGGTGATATAATCACCCAACAATGTGCTTTCTATAAATATAAAATAGAAGAAACTAAAGTAAATTTATATGGAGAAGCTGCTGAAGAAAAATTTTATATGGGTCCTGTTTTACTTAATTGTTTAATAGAAAGACAAAATGAAGAACACCCAATAGATGACTTTGGTACTGGATTTAAATGGGACATAGTATTTAAATTTTTAAGAGATGATTTATTAGGTAAAGCAAAAGATTTCAATAAAGATTGGGAAGGTTATGGAGCTGATTTGGTTCCCGAAGTAGGAGATATCATTTTATATGAAAAAGGATATTATGAAGTAGATAATGTTAATGCTAATCAATATTATGTAGGTAAAAACCCAGATTATCCAAATGATCCAAACCCATTAAATGGAGAAGGATTAGAAGACTATGGTTGGAATACATCAATAATTTGTAGTACACATTATGTACCAGCTGATAAATTAGGAATAACACAAGAAAGATTATTTTAATGAAGACACAAAGAGGAAAAACACCACAACCCAAATCACAAAGAGAGATTAGTGTTTCATTACAACAGGCTTATGACCAACAAAGAGGAAATCCTAATAATGCAAATTTCCAATCTGATATTAAAGATAGGGGGAATCAAACATCTTTTAAAGATGATAATACTAAAATATTTAGTTTAGGGTTAAAAGAAGTAGATGAAGCTATATTCTATTATATAGATAATGTAATAAAACCTGAAGTAAGACAAAATGGAGCAATACAAAAAGTCCCAGTATATTATGGTTCTCCAGAAAGATGGGTTCAAGTTCAAAAGAAAGGGTATTTACAAGATAGAAAAGGAAAAATAATGATGCCCCTTATAACTTTTAAACGTTCTTCTATTACTAATGATAGAAGTTTAACAAATAAATTAGACGCAAACGATCCACATAATGTTCAAATTTTTTCAAAATCATATAGTAAATCAAACACATATGATAATTTTGGAATATTAAATAATAGAATACCAATTAAAACATACTACGCTGTAGTAGTACCTGATTACATAACAGTAGAGTATGATTTTATTATTTCAACTTATTATGTAGAACAAATGAATAAAATAGTAGAAGCAATGAATTATGCTTCTGATTCCTATTGGGGTAATCCTGAAAGATTTAAATTTAGAGCTAGGATTGATTCAATAGCAAATGTTGTGGAATTACCAGCAGGTGCTGAAAGAGTAGTAAAAAGTACTTTTAAATTAAAATTAAGAGGTTATATTGTACCCGATGTAACCCAAAAACAATTAGCATCTGTTAAAAAATTTAACAATAATACTCAAATTATATTTAAATCGGAGATGGTAGAAAATGTAAATGACTTAAATACCTCATCAGCATTAAATAACCAAACTCCCCATATAGAATCAGATAATAATCCTGTTTCTTAAAAGTAAAGTAATTTGACATATTTATAAAAAAACCTGATGAATTAAATGGCTGATTGTACACCCGGCATAATATTAAGATTAGACAAAGGTTCCGAATTAACCTGGTTAGAAGTAGATAATAATTGGCAGTCCCTTTATTATTCTAGTTCATTATTTGGAAATATCCTTTCTTTTTACTATGTAAGTAGTAGTTGTTCTCATAGTATAGATTTATCTTATTTATCTGGATTAAATGGTAATTCATATTATTGGTACCAAGGATCATTTGCATCAGGCCCTACATTAATACAACAATCAGCAACTCAAATTTATTTTACAGGATCAGGTGTTACAAATATGACATCTGTTGCAAATGGGGTATTAATAGAAGTAGCAGAAACACCAGGTTTCCCTTATTCAGGATCTTGGGATGCTAACTTATTAATAGATGAATCAGCACAAATAACAGGTAGTTTAGGTATAACATCAAGTGATGCTTTTTTTGGCCTTTCATTATCAGGAAGTAGTTTTACAGTAACGGATTTACCAATTCAAGATACAGAATATGTTGTAACATTTAATCCTAATGGAGGTACATTTGGATATATAAATGCAACATCTTCAACTAGTGGATTAGCAGGATCAGATGGTACATCAGGTCAAGCAGGTACAGCAGGTTCAACAGGTTCAAGTGGTACATCTGGAGTAGCGGGTTCAGCAGGTTCATCAGGTTCATCAGGTACTAAAGGAGTAAGTGGTAAATCAGGTTCATCAGGTTCATCAGCATCAGCAGGATCTTCAGGTTCATCAGGATCTTCAGGTTCATCAGGATCATCAGGTACATCAGGTACAACAGGTTCATCAGGGTCTCAAGGTTTAGATTCAGGATGCCAATTAGCAGAATTTAATGATTTATCAGCAACAGGAGTTTATCAAAATGATCTTACTTTAAATGGAAATTCTTTATCCCTTACTTTTTGGCTTTTTGAAGATAGTTATTGGAATACTTATTTTGGAAATGTTCAAATTGGTCAAACATTAACAGCAACAGATCCATTTTTAGGTAATGGACCATATTCTAGACCAATAACAAATATAGAAGTAAACTACTCAGGTTTAGGTTATACTAGATTAACAATGGGTACAGCAGTTGGTACTCCTTGGGTAATGATTTCTAAACAATTTATAAAGATTTGTCCAGAAATAACAAGTGGAACTAGTGGAACATCAGGTTCAACAGGTTCATCAGGTACTTCAGGTTCAGCAGGTTCATCAGGTTCAGCAGGATCTTCAGGAACAAGTGCTTCATCAGGTTCATCAGGTTCATCTAGTACAAGTGGTTCTTCGGGTACGGCAGGTTCATCTGGTTCTTCAGGTTCTTCGGGTTCAAGTGCTTCTTCAGGTACTTCGGCTTCATCAGGATCTAGTGCATCATCTGGTTCTTCTGGTTCATCAGGTTCAGGTGGTACATCGGGTTCATCAGGTTCATCTGGTTCATCAGGTTCTTCGGGTTCAAGTGCTTCTTCAGGTTCTTCGGGTTCAAGTGCTTCTTCAGGTTCTTCAGGTTCAGGTGGTACATCAGGTTCATCAGGATCTAGTGCTACATCAGGTTCATCAGGAACTTCAGCTTCATCAGGATCTTCAAGTTCTTCAGGTTCTAGTGGATCAAGTGCATCATCTGGTTCTTCTGGTTCATCAGGTTCAGGTGGTACATCGGGTTCATCATCATCCGCAGGTTCTAGTGGAACATCTGCGTCATCAGGTACAAGTGCCTCTTCAGGTACTTCAGCATCATCAGGTACAAGTGCCTCTTCAGGTACTTCAGCATCATCAGGTTCATCAGGTTCATCCGGTTCTGCAGGCTCTGCGGGTTCATCAGGTACAAGTGCTTCTTCAGGTTCATCAGGTACAAGTGCTTCATCTGGTTCTTCAGGTTCATCAGGTTCATATGGAACTTCAGGGTCTTCAGGATCTGATGGATCTAGTGGTTCTTCTGGTACATCAGCTTCATCAGGAACATCTGCATCATCAGGTACAAGTGCCTCTTCAGGTACTTCATCATCATCAGGATCAGCAGGTTCATCAGGATCAGCAGGTTCATCAGGTACAGCAGGTTCTAGTGGAACATCTTCATCATCAGGAACATCTGCATCATCAGGTACAAGTGCTTCTTCAGGTTCATCAGGTACTTCTGCAACATCAGGTTCATCAGGATCTTCTTCTTCAGCAGGTTCATCAGGATCTAGTGCTACATCAGGAACTTCAGGTTCGTTTGGTTCTTCAGGTGGGTCTCGTACATCAGGTTCTTCAGGTTCAGCAGCTTCTTCAGGTTCATCAGGTACAGCAGGTTCAGGTGGTACAAGCGGCTCTTCAGGTACTTCAGGCACAAATGGTTCATCAGGTACATCTGGTACATCAGGTTCAGATGGTTCTGGAGGTTCAGCAGGAACATCAGGTACATGTGCTTCTTCAGGAGAATCATGTACATCAGGTTCATCAGGTACAACGGGTACAAATGGTTCATCAGGAGCAGTTTGGGATCCTGAAAGAGGAGAATTTGTTTGTTCATCATCAGGTTCATCCTGTACATCAGGTACATCAGGTTCATCAGGAACCGATGGTGTAGATGGCTCATGTGCTTCTTCAGGAGAATCATGTACATCAGGTTCATCTGGTACAACAGGTACATCCGGTTCATCAGGTTGGGGTGAAGTAGGTACTGATGGAGATGGAAAAGAATTTACATCTGGTTGTTCGTCCTCAGGTGATTCATGTTCTTCAGGTTCTTCAGGTTCAACAGGTACATCAGGTACTACAGGAGAACCTGGTTATTCTTATGAAAGTGGTACATCAGGTTCATCAGGTTCATCAGGTACAGCAGGAACACAAGGAGATGATGCAGGATGTGCTAGTGGAGAATATAGTACTACAGCTAGTTGTACGTCTCCTGGCATCTTTACAGTTGTAGGGGGTCCTGCAGTAAATACTATAACAACAATATCAATAAACCAAGGAACTTGGTATAGTATAAGTAATAATATAGAAATAGGAGATGTTATAACATTAATAGATTCTACAAATTCAGGAAACTCATATAGTTTTGAAGTAAATACTATATCCACAGCGGCAGGTTGTATGACTTTAGTAGTAACAGCAATAGGAGGTGCTACTTTTACTTTAGTATCAGGAACAACTTATTCAATATGTCCTTCTATTATGAGTGGATCTTCTGGTACATCAGGTTCATCAGGTACACAAGGTTCAGCAGGAACATCAGGGGCACCAGGTTCTTCAGGTGAAAGTGGATCATGTGGTTCTTCAGGTGAAGATTGTACATCAGGTTCCTCAGGTACAGCAGGTACTTCAGGTTCATCAGGAGCAATTTGGGATCCTGAAAGAGGAGAATTTGTATGTTCATCATCAGGTAATTCATGCACTTCAGGTACATCAGGTTCATCAGGTACAGTAGGAACATCAGGCTCAGTTGGCTCATCTGGTGATTGTGGTACATCAGGTGAGTCTTGCACAGCAGGTTCAAGTGGTTCTTCAGGTACAGCAGGAACATCAGGAGCAGGAACAGATGGAAAAGGTTGTTCTACTTCCGGTGTTTCTTGTACATCAGGTTCATCAGGTACAGCAGGATCAGGAGGTTCCTCAGGTACAGCAGGTACTGGAGGAGATGGTGGTTACTCTTACGAAAGTGGTACATCAGGTTCATCAGGTTCAACAGGTACATCAGGTACAGCAGGTTCAGATGGTTCTTCAGCTGATGCAGGGGGTTCATCAGGTTCCTCAGGTACAGACGGGTCATCAGGTTCATCAGGTACATCAGGAACAGTAGGAGATAGTGGTTATTCTTATGAAAGTGGTACATCAGCCTCTTCAGGTACATCAGGTTCAGATGGTTCTGAAGGAACAAGTGGTTCTGGAGGATCATCAGGTTCATCAGGTACTGCAGCTACATCAGGTACAAATACTGAAGCAGGTTCATCAGGTACTACAGGTTCATCAGGTACAACTGGTGGTAGAGGATCTGATGGAGAATCAGGTACAAGTGGTACATCAGGTTCAGATGGTACTAATGGAACATATGGTGGTAATGCTATTGCTGGTGAAAGTGGTACATCAAGTTCATCAGGTACAGAAGGTTCATCAGGTACTACAGGTTCAAATGGATCTGGAGGTGAATGTGGTTCATCAGGTGAGTCTTGCACAGCAGGTTCATCAGGTTCTTCAGGTACATCAGGAACATCAGGAGCAGGAACAAAAGGAGAAAGTTGCTCATCATCAGGAGAATCTTGCACAGCAGGTTCTTCAGGTTCAAGTGCTTCATCAGGTACATCGGGAACAGTAGGAGATAGTGGTTACTCTTATGAAAGTGGTACATCGGCATCCTCAGGTTCATCAGGTACATCAGGTGTAGAAGGTTCATCAGGATCATCAGGTACAACAGGTTCATCTGGTTCAGCAGGTACAGCAGGTTCATCAGGTTCATCAGGTTCAGGTGGTACATCAGGTTCAACAGGTACAGCAGGTTCATCAGGATTAGCAGGAGGATGTTATCGATTTGAATTAACTGTTCCATATACTTCAAGTCCTCCAGCAGGTGAATATTCAATCAGCAGCACTACCGCTACTCTTGCAAGTTATGCGACTTTTAATACACAAACTACTGAAGGACAAGAATTTGGAGATTGGTTGACTGCTAATATATCCACTGATAATTTACAAATATCACTTTATTCTGTATCTAATCCAACATCTGCTATAACTTATGATATTAGTCTTGTTTCACAAGGTACCAATTCTATTTTCGTATTATTTAGTGGTAATGATGGAGTAGGCATAGGAACCCTATCAGATGGTGTAACATATACATGGTGTGTTAATGTCAAATCAGGTACTTCAGGTTCATCAGGTACATCAGGATCTGCAGGTACATCAGGATCTTCTTCTTCAGCAGGTTCAAGTGGTACATGTGCTTCAGCAGGTGAGTCTTGTACAGCAGGTTCATCAGGTTCTTCAGGTACATCAGGAACATCAGGAGCAGGAACAAAAGGAGAAAGTTGCTCATCATCAGGAAATTCTTGTACGTCAGGTTCTTCAGGTTCTTCAGGTTCCTCAGGTACATCAGGTACTGTAGGAGATGGTGGTTACTCTTACGAAAGTGGTACATCAGCCTCTTCAGGTTCATCAGGTACATCAGGTACTTCAGCGGGAGAATCAGGTTCAAATGGAACATCAAGTTCAAGCGCATCTTCTGGTTCATCAGGTACAGCAGGTTCATCTGGTTCAGCAGGTTCAGGCGGTACAAGTGGTTCAAGTGGTGAACCTGGTACAAGTGGTCATAGTTTCTTATCTACAGGAGGATCATCAGGTTCATCAGGTACAGCAGGAACATCAGGTATAAACGGAACATCAGGTACAACAGGTACTTCAGGAATTTGTGGAGGTGATGGAGTATCAGGAGAATCAGGTACAAGTGGTACATCAGGTGAAGGTTCATCAGGAACATCTGGGATAGGTTCAAGTGGAGCTTCTTCTACATCAGGTTCATCAGGTACAAGTGGTCAAGCAGGTATGGCAGGAACAAGTGGCACAGCAATTGACTTTACAGTAACTTATCCAATAGCATTTGATGACCAACCAGATGGACCATCCCCATCTACTTCAGTACTTACAATGAATCAGGATTACACGGTAAGATTAAATGATTACCCTTCAGATGTAAGTACAACAACATTTACAACAGATGGTGATTATGCGGCAGGAACATCAGAAGTATGGAAAAATGACTCAGGTGCATGTACAGGAGGTGCTATATATTATTTAGATTCAAATCAAGAATGGCAATCAACAGATGCTGATGATGAAGATAAAAGTAAAGGGTTATTAGGTATAGCATTAGGTAGTGATTTTTCAGATGGTGTCTTATTAAGAGGAATGGTAAGATGTTATTATCTACTTGGCACATCAGGAAATTCTATTGGTGATCCTATTTATATATCTACATTAGGTTCACTTTATGCAACATGTGATAAACCAACAGGAACAGGTGATGTAGTAAGAGCTATAGGATACTGGATTGGAGGAACTGCAAGTATACCGATAATTATGTTCGATCCATCTCCAACACATATAGTACTATCTTAATATGAGTTACATAGATAAAACATTAGTATTTGAATCTAACAAAATCTATTATACAGAAAATGATACACAATATGAAGTAATGATGGATTGGGAAGACAATATAATGTCAGCTTCTGCTGCTTATATTTGTCAAAATGGTGGAGATATCTTGGAAATAGGATTCGGTATGGGTATATCAGCAAATTATATACAAACGCATACAATCGCATCACATACAATAATAGAAAACCATCCACAAGTAATACCAAAAGCTCAAGCTTGGGCTAGTGGGAAATCTAATGTAACTATTATAACAAGTAGTTGGTTTGATGTTAAAGATACTTTATCAACTTATGATGGTTTATTTTATGATACTTATGGAGACATTGATAGTATAAATTTTAGTTCATCTTTATCATCATTAATGAAAGTAGGAGGAAAAGCAACTTGGTGGAATAATAATACTACTGAAGATGATGTATTTAATATTCCTAATTTAACTTGGCAATCTTTAACAGTATCACCTTCTACTAATAGTTATTTTAATTCAACAACTTATTATTTACCTCAAAAACAGTTTTAATTATGCCTAATAATACAATTGGAGTAAATAGATCAGGAGTAACTAAAGTATTTAATAGCCCCCTTCCATTTTTAGGTGCTCAAGCATTAATGTCTGGATCTTCAGTATCTCAAAACTGTAATGCTTGTAATCCAACTATTGGTATTCAATATAACCCAGGAAGAGGAGGATCAACCGCATCATCATTTTATAGACTTTATTTATATTTTGATGTATCATCATATACTACAACAATAACAAACCCAGTTCTTTCTTTATATGGATTTGGCTCAGTTAGTCTAACAAATCTCGCTGTAGTAAAAGGACAACAAAATGGATCAAGTTTAGAAGCATTTGGAGGTGGTAGTAGAAACATTGCAAAAGAAGATTTTTCTAGATACTCATCAGCTTCAGGAGATTTTTATTATAACGGACCACCTAGCTGGACAACTTCAGGTTGGAATGATTTATCATTAAATGCATCAGCGTCAGTAGCTATATCAGAAAGTAATTCTTTTATAGTATGTTTAATAGAAAGTAGATATGATATGGAAAAAAAGACACCAGGTCTTGGAGATACTTTTACAGCGGCATCATATGGATCAGGTTCAGCAGCATTATATCCAAGATTACATTTTACATCATCAGCAGCAGGATGGGATGGAGGTATGATTTTAGGGGTATCTGCTTCATCTATATCATCAATAATAGGTGTTGATAGAACTAATATATCATCAATAAATGGTGTTACATAATTTGGATAAAAACAAAAAAAGTTGTATATTACGAAAAACTAAAGTTATTAAATGAAAAAACTCTTATATATTGCTCCTCATCTATCAACAGGAGGTTTACCACAATATCTTGTTAAAAAAATAGAGTTATTAAAGGATGAATTTGAAATTCATGTAATAGAATATAATAACTCAACAGGAGGGCGATTTGTAGTCCAATTAAATAAAATTAAAGATTTAGTTGGGGGAAGATTATACACATTAGGGGAGGACAAATCAGAAATTCTTAAAATTATTAAAGATATTAAACCTGATATAGTTCACTGTGAAGAAATACCTGAGTATTTTATGAAATATGATGTAGCCCAAGAATTATATAACCCTAATAGGGATTATTTTTTAGTAGAAACATCACACGATTCATCAATGAATACAGATAATAAATTATTTTTCCCAGATAAATTTATGTTTGTATCTAACTGGCAAATAAAACAATATGAAAATATAGATAATGTTCCTAAAGTATTAGTAGAATATCCTATTGAATATATAGATAGACCTGATAGAAATAAATCATTAGAATTATTAAAATTAGATCCTAATAAAAAACATATTTTACATGTAGGTTTATTTACTCCTAGAAAAAACCAAAAAGAATTTTTTGAATATGCTAGAGCTTTACCTGAGTATGAATTTCATTGTTTAGGAAATCAAGCTGATAATTTTAAACATTATTGGGAACCTTTAATGAAAGAAAAACCATCAAATGTTACTTGGTGGGATGAAAGAAGAGACGTAGAAAGATTTTATGGAAGTATGGATTTATTTTTATTCACATCTAGAGGTACAGATAATGATAAGGAAACAATGCCATTAGTTATAAGAGAAGCAATATCACATCAAATACCTTTAGCAATATACAATTTATCAGTTTATTTAGATTATTTTGATAAATTTGATGAAGTTACTTATTTAGATTTTAATGGGGTTAAAGATAAAAATATTTCAATAATAAAAGATATTTTAAATAAAAATCAATCTCTAAAACCAAAGGTTAAGAAAAAAGGAAATAATGAATTACCAATAAAAAACCCTAAACCTAATGAGGCATTTGTAATTTCTACATATCCTATTTCTAATAGTATAACAGAAATAACAAAAGAATGTATATTATCTATTCAATCTCTAACACCTCATATAAAAATTATACTAACTTCTCACATTCCTATTCCTGATGAACTTCAAAAAATGGTTGATTATTGTGTAGTAGATAATAACAATATATTAACAAAGCATACTTATTATACGAATTCACATGGACATAGAGATATTTTTGATTATCATATTAATTTAAAAGGAGAAGATAATGATGTTTATCATGGACCTACATGTTATACAAACTATTACAATGGTACAGCTTTAGCAAATCAATTAGGAATTAAAAAAGTTTACTTTTTAAATTATGATTATGTATTAAAAAATAAAACCTATTTAAATTATATTTCTAATATTTTAGATACTAAGGATGCATTTTTTGGAGAAAAGAAAGCATTAGAAGGAATGAATTTATACACTTATTTTTTAGGAATTAAACCAAATTATTTTATGGAAATGATTCCTAAAGTAAAAAATGCAAAACAATATGATAGATTAATGGAGATATATGGTTCTGAATCTAATGGATTAGAAAATATATTTTATCATATATTCAAAAACTCTAATAATATCTTTATAGAAGAAGAAAATAATTGGGAAGCAAAAATATTAGAAACTTTTTCACATAAAGATTTTTCTAGATGTGAATATTTTACAATTTTACCTTCAAATTTACCAAATTATTTTTCACCATTAGTTCAAATAACTAATGAAATAGAAACAAAATTAATAAAATACACAGTTGAAAAAAATGGAAAAGAAATAATAAATAGAGATCTTAATGTAGGAGGAAAATTTGTATTTTGGGATTTAATTAATTATAAATTATCAGATAAATTTATTCTAAAATTTGATGTTTTTGATTCTCAAAATAAATCTTTTATAGAAAATTATACCTTTAATTTAGATAAAGACTATTTTGAAAATAAAATAAATAATAATGGTATGTTTACTTGGAAAGGAGACACACAACAGTATCAAATACCAACCCATAAAATTAAAATCTATCATTTATTATCTAATCCAGAAGAAGAAAGAGAAAAAAGATCTATTAATTCAATTAGTAAACTAAAAGATTATGAAGGAGTAGAATATACACAAATAGTAAATAAACCTTATACAAAATTACCCCCTTCAGATGTATGTAATAGACCTAATGATATTCAAATGGAACCCGGTTATTATAAATTAACACCTGGTCATTATGGTTGTTTTAAAGCTCATACTGATGCTATTTTATCATGTCCTAAAGAAGATAATACTACATATTTATTTTTTGAGTGTGATGCTTTATTACTTACAGACCATGATAAATTTATTAACAAGTTAAAAGAAGCAATAGATATTTCAAATAAAAAAGATTATACATTTTTTAGTTTTGCTCATAACTATGAAACGTTTAATGAATATGAAAGCCATATTGACGCAGGAATGTTTACAGATGCTCATGCTTATTTAATTAATGGTAGTAAAATAGATAAAGTACATAACATAATTAATAATTCTAAATGGGATGCTTTTGATTTATGGGTAACTAATAATTTTAGACAAGAACCTAAAGGATTTTATAGAGAACCTTTAGTATTCCAAGCAAAAGGGTATAGCTTAATAGATAAAAAAATAAGCGAAACTAACATTAAAGGAGATAAAAAAATATGAAAATACTACAATTAGACCCTATGTGCGGCATACCAGTTCCTCCACCAGCTTGGGGAGCTATTGAAAAAATAGTATGGGAATTTAAATGTAATTTAGATCTTTTAGGTCATGAAACAGATATAAAATTTATTACAGATATAAAAAAAGGACAATATGATATAGTACATTGTCATGTAGCTAATTTAGCTTTACAATTAGCAGAAATGGGAATACCTTATATATATCAACTTCATGACCACCATGCTTATTATTATGGTAAAGATTCTTATGTTTTTAAACAAAACTATGAAGCAGTAGAAAAATCTTTAGTATCGCTAATGCCAGCTAATTATTTAGTAGATTATTTTGATAACCCTAAATGTATGTATTTTTCTCATGGAGTTAATACAGATGAATATAAACCAAATCCAAAAATAGATAAAGTAAAAACGTTTTTGATGTTAGCCAATAATGGTCTTGCAGGTGATCCTAGTTTTGATAGAAAAGGATTTAATTTTGGAATAGCCTTAGCTGATATGTTAGAAAAAGATATCACAATAGCGGGACCTGAAAATAATAAACATTGGTTTAACAATAATTTACATTTATGTAAAAATAAAAATGTAAGACTTATATTTGATCCTTCATTAGATCAAGTTGTTGATATGATGAATACCCATAAAATATTTTTAAATCCTACAATGTTAGAAGCAGGTCACCCTAACTTAACAATGTTAGAAGCAGCAGCATGTGGTTTACCTATTATAGCAGATTGGGAAGAAAATGTATTTTTTAATGGAGCTTGGAGAGCACCTAGGGATGTATTTAAAATGGTAGAGGGATATCATGTTATAATGGATAATTATAAAGATTATTCAATGAATGCTTTTTTAACAGCTAGAGAATTAAGTTGGTATAAAAGAAGTAAAGAATTAGTTAAAATATATGAAAATTATATAATATGAAAGATGTTTTACTGAAAGAATATAATAATTTAAAAAATCTTAAATTAAAACCTAAAGAAGAAAGTTATGTATTTAAATTTAACTTTGTAAAGGGGGGATTTATAGAAATTTTAGGTGAAAAAAAAGGAGATTTTACATTAGAATTTTTTGACAAGAAAAATCAAAAAATAATACATACAGGTACAATAGGAAATAATATGTGGACTAGAACTAACATAAAATACTATGTTAATTATCGTATTAAAGTTAAAGATAATTCAAATGATGAAGTTATATTTGAACATAATTATAATCCTGAAAATAAAAGAGTATATATCCATTTAGATTCAAAAGCATTGGGAGATACTTTAGCTTGGTTTCCTTATGTAGAAGAATTTAGGAAAAAATGGAAATGCAAAATGATAACATCTACTTGGCATAATGATTGGTTTAAAGAAAAATACCCTGAAATTGAATTTAAAGAACCAGGACAAGAAGTTTATGATTTATATGCTATGTATGGTCTTGGATGGTATTATAATGATGATAAAATAAATACTGATAATCATCCATCTAATTTTAGAACTTACCCTTTACAAAAAACAGCAACTGAAATTTTAGGTTTAGATTATAAAGAAATAAAACCAAAATTAACATTTAAAAATAAAGGAAATAATATAGAAAAATATGTTTGTATAGCTCCTCACGCATCGGCTCATGCTAAATATTGGAATTATCCTGGAGGGTGGCAAACTATTATAGATTATTTAAATGATAAAGGTTATAAAGTTTTATTAATTACACAAGAATTATTAGGAGATGATTGGCATGATTCTAAATTAGGAGAAACTTTAAAAAGAGTTATAGATAAATCTGGGGACTATACAATAGAAAATAGAGCAAATGATATAATGAATTCAGAATTATTTATAGGATTAGGAAGTGGGTTAAGTTGGTTATCATGGGCATTAGGAACTAAAACAATACTAATATCAGGATTTAGTAAACCTTACAGTGAATTTTCAGATTGTGAAAGAATTTTTCCTACTAATCCTAATAAATGTAATGGTTGTTTTAACAGACATAAATTAGATGCTGGAGATTGGGAATGGTGTCCTGATCATAAAGACACAGACAGAATGTTTGAATGTACTAAATCGATAAAACCTTCTGAAGTTATTAACGCTATTAATAGACAGTTAGGAATTTCTTAATATTTATAATCAAAAAATATTATGAAAAAATGTAACTGTACGATATGTAAATGTGGAAGTAACTGCAATTGTAAATGTTGTGACTGTTAAATCAATTTTTAATAAAAAAATTAATATTTATAAACATGAGTAAAATAAAAAAAGTTTTAGAAAAAAGTGAAATAGATGAATTATCAACTCTAAAAAATAAGTTTCAAGATCTAGTTGTTGTAATAGGAAATACAGAACTCCAACAAATAGAACTTACAAAAAGAAAAAGACAATTAGAAGAAGCTTTAGAGAATATTCAGGAAGAAGAGAGAGTTTTAGCCAAAAAATTAGAGGATAAATATGGCCAAGGAACCATTTCTTTAGACTCTGGAGAGTTTTTACCAGACAAATAGACTTTTGAAGAAGTTTAATATATTTATCATAAAAAACTAACATACAATGGCAGAAACATTAATTTCCCCA
>MDSZ01217874.1_pt1 | contig 16746 bp, 25 predicted proteins | sample 811201 | NCBI WGS metagenome assembly MDSZ01 (sample SAMN05326647, study PRJNA326480) | marine metagenome | isolation source: seawater | place: Indian Ocean: North | collected 2010
CATCGCCGGAGACCCGCGCATCGCCGGAGACCCGCGCATCGCCGGAGACCCGCGCATCGCCGTAGACCCACGCATCGCCGGAGACCCACGCATCGCCGTCATGCGAAAGGTTTTTCTCGGCCTCAATCCAGCCGCCCAGATCGCCAGCAGACACCCCAATGGATGCGATTGCGACCAGTGCGCGGATGCGATGCAGCGTGCACCCAAGGTGCTCGCGCGTCTCGCCGGTGAACTCGTATTTCTTCTGAGGTTGCGTCATGTCTGGCTCCCTGTTGATGGGAACCAGTGTTGTCGGTTTTCCGATAACAGTCAACAAAAAAATTATCGGCGTACCGTTAAGGGGGTGGCGTCAATGCTGCGAAAGGACGTGCCTCTATGATTTCCACATTCTCAATCGGGGGTATGCCGCGTGACCAACTTTCCAACGTGTAACGGTTGGGGGTGTCGCCATAGCGGCGAACGATCTTGAACAGCACGCGCCCATCCGCCAACAGCACAACGCACGCATTGCCTATGACTTGTTCAATGGTGACGGGCTCAACCTGATAAAACACCAGCCAACCCGGTTGCGCGGGCATCATGGAGTAACCGTCTACCTCAAGACACTCGTAGTTGCGCCCCGGTTTAAGCCCTGGTGGCGTGTTGACCTCGTACTGGTCATCTGAATCCAGCATGTAAACAGCTTCCCCCGCACCGACTTTTCCGACACAGGTTATATTCCTAACCGGCGCGCGGGCTGTAAATAGTTGATCGACGGTTAACCCCAGCGTGTGCGCAAGTTTTTGTGCGGTATCGCTTCTCAGGGCTTTTTGAGCGTCCCCTTTCAACCACTCGTATACGGTCGAATAGGACACGCCCGCCTTTTTCGTGAGGGCGTGTAATGACTGCTCCGAGCGCTGCAACGCAGCAACGAATGCAATGCGGTCAGTTGTTTTTTTATGCATGGGCGTTTTCATACCCTCTCGCTCGCCTAGACCCGTGCGCAGGGCAATATCTTTGTTCCGATAAAATGCTTGACGGCATTGTCGGAACGCCGATAAATTATCGGCATGATGACGCACACCGAAAACCTGATCACTGAGTTGCGCAAAGCCCTCGACGAGAGGCGCTTGCGTTCCTGGGCCTTGGCGGCTGGCGTGCCTTACGCTTCCGCGCACGGGCTCGCTACGCGCGGCATGGAAAATCCATCCCTGCGCAACCTCTCCAAGTTGGAGGGTGCGTTAGCGGACAAGGGTGCGCCCCGAAGTGTCGCCTGATGTTCCAGCTCTCTCGCTCTCACCACACAGTCGATCTCAAGCCGGTGCAGCCGGTTGGCGATCTGTCTCAGCTCGGCGGCGCGTTTCAGGGCGTCAGTCTTGTTCATCACAGCCTCCATGCCCTGAGCATGTCTGAAGGCTTGTCCAGTTTCATCGTAAAACGCCGGGAGAACCTTACATGAACGTTCGTCAGGTCAACATCGCCTTTGGCAATCTGCTCGGCGAGTTTGATTCCAACCGGGTTGCACAGGCCCAACTGCTTGAGCGCGGCGTGAAGGTGCGCGAGGCGGACCTGTCCAACTGGTCGAACCCGCATCACAGCACCAGCGCGCCGACACACGTCACGCATACGCTTGAGCGCATCTGCTGCAAGCCCATCGTGACCCGCGCCTGCATGGCTGAAGTCATGGGCGTCAGTGAAGATCAAATCTCTCTCGCCGTGTTGTCGTCTCAGGCTGTCCAGTATGCCGCCAAGGCTGGCGCGAAAGTCATTGCCGCCGACGCTGACGGCATTGTGACGCCGGGCGAAGAGGTGGACTGCGCCCCTGATCTGGATCGTGCCATCAGCGCCTTTCAAGAGCTGCGCCGGACCATGAGCCTGAAGGCGCAGAAAGCGCAGGGGGCGGCGGAATGACTGACCTTGCCAAACTCCAGCACATGGCCGCCTTCCCTCCGCCTGGTGAGGCCAAGAAGCGCCGCACTCTCCTGAAAGACACCGTGCACGCGCATCTGGCGAAAGCCGTCCAGCGCAACCGCGCCGCGCGTCTGACAGTGGAGGGGCGGGTATGATGGAACTGAACCTGCAATCCGACAACGCGCTTTGCAACAAGCTCGGCGCGACCAGTCGCAACCCGATGCGCCAGCGGAAGCAAAAGCGTGTCCGGCTGATCGAGCAATTCAAACACAAAGATCTGGAATGGCTGGAGGGCAATCTCGGACTCCACCAAAGCACCATCATGGCTCACTGCGTGGATTTTGGCCTGTCTGTCGCTGATTTCGACGGCACGCACCCTGATGCCATGAAGCAGATCAAGGCTCGCCAAAAGGTGGAGCGTGACAAGCGGAAGGCGACCAAGAAATGAGCGAGCCAACCGAGAACCAGATTTCGCAAATCAAGAGCTATTGGCGCAACGGCCACCACGCCGTCGAGGCTGCGGCCCTGACCGGCATTCACTACGAGCGGGTCAAGGCTTTCTACGCGACATGGGACGCAACCGAGAAGGAGGCGCGTGATGGCGTTTAAATCACCCCGTTCCGCCAAGGCCAAAGGCTGCAAGTTCGAGGGCGTCATCGCCAAAGACCTTGCCAAGGCCACAGGCGTTGAGGATACGCGCCGCCAGCCCGGCTCTGGCGCTATCGAGGGTTTTTCTGGTGATGTGATCCACGATCCGCGCGGCTGGGGCCTGAAGATCGAATGCAAGCACCACAAGTCCATAAGCGGGTATGACCGGCTTGAGCGCGCCCGGCTGGTCGCTGATGGCGTGGTGGTGGATACGCCCGCTGGCGTCTTCTACTGGCTGACGGATGCGTTCTTTCTGGATCTCATGGCGCGCGCCTATGGCCAGGGCGGCAAGGGCGAGCTTTGCCCAGACTTCGTGACCCTGAAGACCGGCACGCCGTTCAAGAACTTCAACGGCTGGCTGAAGGACTGCAGCGCGCTTGTGGTCAAGCCCAATCACCAATCCCCCCGCTGGTATCTGCCCGCCAACGTGTTCTGGGCGGCGTTCACCTATGCGGCGCGGGCTGAATTCGAGGAGCCGACGCAATGAGTGCGAACGACTTCAAGCCCCATGAAGACCAGATCATACTCCAGCGCGTTAATGAAGGCGTGCGCTATGTCGATATTGCCCAGGAGCTGGGCCGCAATCCTATCGCGGTCTCCAAGCGCTACGGGCGCCTCACTGATGGCAGCGCCGATAAGGTGAAAAGCACAACTGGCCGCATCAAGCGCTGGCTGGGAGGGCGCAATCCCTACTCGGTTACGCATCACGAAGCGGCTGAAGCGCTCAACCTGACCACAGGGCAGGCCAAAGGCGGACTGTTTCGCATTCGCTCGGCGTACACGAATGAGGAGCCGGTAAAACCGACATTCAACGCAGCGTACATGCCCGAGGCCATAAAGCGGGCCAAGGCGCGCGCTGAGGCTATGATCAAGGCCGGGACCACGCCAAGCGCCGCCGTGCAGCAGGTGCACCAAGAAACCAACATTCTCCTGAACGTGGATGATCTGGCCCTACGTCCTGCTGGTGAAGCGGCCACGCGCCTCCTCGACCGCATGGAGGTGTACAAGTGCACAGCCTAGAATCCGAAGCCGCCGTTCTGGGGGCGCTCATGTGGGGTGAGGGGGCGTTTGAGCATTGCGCGCGCCTTTTGCCTGAGCATTTCCATGACCCGGTACATCAAGCGCTTTATGTCGAGCTGAAGCGCCGCAATGACGCCAGCCGCCCGGTTGACGCGGCAAGCCTGCGTGACTGGTGGCGGGCCGATGAAGCGCGCACGGCGCTGGATGGCGACACGCCTTATCTTGCCGACCTCATGCGGGACGTGCCCGAGAATGACAGCGTACAGGCGTATGCTGACCAAGTGCGCGAGTACGCCGAGCGCCGCCGTCTGGTGGAGATTGGCCGGGCGCTGACCGCACAGGCTGAGAACACTGAGCTTGCCCCGCGTGACGCTCTGGAAGCGTCTGAGCGCGATCTGGCGAGCCTTGCAGAGACGGGTTCAACCGGGCGCAAGGTGGTGTCCCTGTCGATGGCTTTGCGTGATGCGCTCAACAGCCCGACCCAAGGCGCACCGACCGGCTGGGCGGATCTGGACCGCAGCTTTAACGGCTGGATTCCTGAAGAGCTGGTTATCGCCGCTGGTCGCCCCGGCATGGGCAAGTCTCTGTTTGGCGCCGGTTGCGTTCTGAACCAAGCCAAGCGCGGCGTGCCGAGCGTCTTTATTTCGCTTGAGATGGGCGCGGGGCAAGCGGCGGTGCGTTTTGCTTCCATGCTGTGCGGTGTTCCGTATCGCACCATCAAGCGCCGCGAGATGACGCCCGAGCAGGCGCACGCCTTGCGCTCCGTCATGGACCGGGTTGACGAGCTGCCCATCACCATCATCGACATGCCGGGCGCGAAAGTTCCCGCCATTCGTAACGCGCTGCGCCGCCTTGACCGTGACATGCAGCGCCGCCTTGGCCGTGGTCTGGGCTTTGTCTGCCTTGATTACCTTGGGTATCTGGAAGCGCCCTCGCCGGGCATGTCCAAGAATGACGAGGTCGCGGCGAACTCCAAGGCGCTGAAGATGACGGCGCGAGAGCTGAAGCTGCCGATGTTGGTCTTGTGCCAGCTTAATCGGGGTGTCGAGCAGCGCACTGACAAGCACCCGATGATGAGCGATCTGCGCGACTCTGGCGCTATCGAGCAGGACGCAGACGCCATCTTCGGCCTGTACCGGGACGCTTACTACGCCGAGCGCGAGGAGCCGGATTGCCACCCGTCTGAGCCTGAGTACCTGGACTGGCAAAAGCGCGTCGTCAGCAAAACGCTTGATGTGGACATTTTGAAGAACCGCGACGGCGAGACCGCGCGCGTTGTCCTTTATTGCGACCCGGCAACCGGCCAGATCGAGAACTACGAGGAGAGCGCGGCATGAGCCTGAGTGCGGAAACTATGCGCAAGCTCGTCAAGCTAGGCTTGCCTAAAGAGAACCTTCTTGAAGCGATTGAAGCCATTGAGGCCGATGCGTTGGCGGCTAAACCTGTGCGCAGCGCCGGCGCAGAGCGCACTGCTAGGTATCGCGCCAGAGGTGGCGGTAAAGTGCCGGCCCTAGTGCGCGAGCAGGTCATGCAGCGCGACGCTCACACCTGCCAAGACTGCGGATCACAAGAGCACTTGCAGATTGACCACATCACGCCTGTGTCCAAAGGCGGAGATGATGACCCAGATAATCTTCAGGTGCTTTGTCGGGTCTGCAATGCGCGCAAAAGGGACCGCGTAAGAAAACAAGATCAGCGGAAACGTCCGCGGAAATCCAAGGAAATGTCCGCGGAAATCCAAGGAAAAGAAACTCCCCCCACACCCCCCAAAGAAAATACCCCCCCAAGCCCCCCTAAAGGGGGGCATATCCCCCCCGTTACACCAGATGATCTGGAAGCGATTGAGCGAGCCTATCACCCGGCAGGGCTGGTGAATTCAAACCCGCAAGCGTTGCTGGTCCCGATAGGCCGCGCAGCGGTGAGGCTTGGTGGAATGCCTGCCCTGCTGACGGCGATGCGGGCTTACACCAAGGCCGTTCGTGACGAGGACAGCAAGCCGGTTGGCCTGCGCAAGTTTCTCGACCCTGCCGAGGGGTTCCTTGACCGGCACGCCAAGCCCACAGCGGGGGGTGATGACGGCCACTGGCAGGCCCGGCTCGCACAGTTCGCCAAGGATGGGTTTTGGTCGCGGAGCTGGGGCGCAAAGCCCGGAAGCCCCGGATGCAAAGCCCCCGCCGATCTTGTCCGCCAAACCCTGAAGGAGAGCGCATGACCAAGCTGGTACTTTCGCTGTTTGATTATACTGGAAACGCCGTCAAGCCCTGGGCCGAGGCGGGTTTTGAGACACTGATCGTTGACATCGGGCACAGTCGCAGAGCGCCAAAGCCTGGAACGCTCTGCTGCGACCTTACGACTGTCGGTCCTCTTCTGGTGGAGCTGCAGCGCCGCAAAATCGCCCTGAGTGATCTGGCGTTCGTGTCCATGTTTCCGCCCTGCACGGATGTGACGGTGGCGGGCGCGCGTGACTTCAAGCTCAAGGGGCTTCGGTCTTTGGCGAGGTCCGTAGACTATTTCGCCACCTGCGCCGAGTTCTCGGAACTGATCGATTGCCCTGGGTTCATCGAAAACCCTCGCAGCACAATCAGCACCTACTGGCGCAAGCCGGATTACACGTTTCACCCGTCCGATTACACGGGCTTTGAACTGTCTGACAACTACACGAAGCTCACATGCCTTTGGGCGGTGAATGATTTTGTCATGCCGGAGCCCAGGCGCGCGGCTGGTTTGCCCCCGCCTGACGACAGGATTCACAAGGCCCCACCTGGAGCTGACCGCGCCGCTTTCCGCAGCGCAACCCCGATGGGGTTCTCCTATGCAAGTTGCGAGGCAAATGCGCCACTCGTGAAGGAGAGCGCATGAGCACGAAAGCCCGGTCTGAACCTGAAATGGACCTTCGCGTGATTGCTGACGCCCTGGAGTGCTTGGCGGAAGTTGAAGAGCTTTATGCCCCACTGATTGAAGGCCACGGCCTGTCCAGCGAAGTGGCGGTGAAGGCTGTGCTCTCGAAGATGGGAGAGCGCGGCTGGATCAGGAAGCGCCGCCGCCTTCCAAACGACCCTCTCCCGACAGATGAGGAGATTGAAGTGATCAAGAGTGATGGAGCGACAGCATGAGCGATGCAGACGCATACAGACGAGCCAGCAGGGACGTGAATCTGTTCATGATGACTGCGCTTTTTCACGTCTTCATGGCCATGGGCGCGGGGGTGATTGGGCTTATGGGCTATTGGCTCGGCGGGGCGCTTGGCGCGGTGGTGGGCGTCATTGCCGGGGCAGCGCTCTTTTGGGGGCCGATGGTCGCAACCCACGTTCTTGCCCGCAAATACGCAGCAGAGGAGCAGAGACGTGAGCACACCTGATTACGTCATTGGCGTCTTGTGGGTTGGCGTTCCGCTCGCCCTGATCGTCGTGCCCATCTTGATCAGCGCATGGGGCGATAAATGAGCGATGCAATCACATTTGACCGCCTGCTCTCGCATACTGGTTTGATCCGCGATGGGCGCATCCAATGGTTCGACTGGTCCCGCCCCCGCTGGATATTTGACGAGCTTGTCATGGAAGAGGCCCGCCGCCGAGAGCGTGCAGGAGAGGGCCGCGTAGAGGATGACGGGCAACCGCCCGCACGTTGGGTTCCGAAGGAGAGTGAGTGATGAAAAAAGATAGTCAAGGTCGCTACGTGGATAATCCAGTACATACGTGGGGTGGGCTGTATCGCACGCCATATCTTGTCATCCCTCGCATGGCGCTTGAGGCCATGTCGCTGGATTGGCAGGAACGGTTTGTTGCGCTCATGCGCGAGGCCGATGAGCTTGGGGTCGAGACGCCGGATTATCATGTTCTGCGAGGTGACCCTGAGTACACCCATGTCACAAAATATGATCCAGATGATGAAAGTAGCCGCGATTACGAATACACGGCGTGGCGCTCGGACCCATGGGCCAACTATCGTCACCCCGACTACAGCCTGCTTCCAGAGGTGTTGCGCCCTGAGCGTTTTAAGGACTCCAACAATGGGTAAGGGCAGCCGACCGAAAAAGCACAAGGGCAAAAAGAGCGACGTTTTCGCCGTGCCAGATGCTCCGAAGGCACACGGCAACCGCCGCGCTTGCGTGCCTGTTGAGACCGGCCCGACCAAGGAGACGGCGGCTAAGGTCAACGTGATGCCGACATGCTACATTCAACGCGCTGTGAAGCTGGGTTTGCTGAGCGACGAGATGGGTCAGGGTGTCGAGGAGTACGGGATAATCCGTCACAAGGCGGGCATGTCGGGGAAGCGCTACAAGACCACGCTGGGGCAGTTTGAGCCGCAAAGCGTTGGCGGGCCAATTGACGAGGAGGCGAGGGCGCAGGCATTGGGGCGCTACATGGAGCTTACGCGCCACTTGACCGCCGCTGAGTTCTTTTCTTTAAGCACGCTCCTTGAGCAGTCGGAGCCACTAGATATTGACGCCACGCAGAGCGGAGCCCGAAAAATGCGCGACATATTGATTTTTGGTGTTGACCGGATGGCCAGAAGCGCGTAAGACTGCAATTCGTATTGAGGCGCTTTGCGCCTAGGCCCCGTCAGTTCACGCTGGCGGGGTTTTCTCATTCGGGCAACGCGAACACCATCAAGAGCCTTGAGCCTTAACCCTAGCGCGCTCTGCCCGATACTTCACATGAGGTCCGCCATGCGTGAAACCGAGAACGGCTTCATAGACGGACTGCGCGAGCAATGCGCGGGCCTCTCGCCTGAAGACCTGCACTCTGCCGAGTTGCTGCGTGAATATGTCTGCAAGGGCCTGAGCGCGGCTGAAGAGGCTGGCGCTGTCATGGCGCGTGTCGAGATCACCGGCAACCCCAAGCGGGTTATTCTTCAGGCGGATGCCAATGTGTGCATCCAGATCGGTGACAACACGGTTGAGGCGACCAGCTCCAACCATCCGCTTGCCGCCTACGAGAAGGAAGCCTTCGCCGTGGGGGAAGACGGCGACTTCTACATTGCGGCGATTGAGGTCTGACGATGAAGCCGGGCCGTCCGCGCAAGTACCAGGACGCCAAGGTTCTGGCAGAGCGCGTTGACGCCTATTTCGCAGACACAGAGGCGAGGGGGAAGCCTCCGACTGTTGCCGGGCTTTGCTATTTCCTCGGCTTTGAGGACCGTCATGCGCTGACGGAGTACGAGAGTTACGGGCCTGATTTTTCCTCCACGGTAAAAGGTGCACGGCTTCGGATTGAGATTGATCGCTCTGAGCGGCTTATCTTCAAAGACAGTTTCACGCCGGGTCTGATCTTCGACCTGAAGAACAATCACGGCTGGAAAGACAAGACCGAAGCGGACCTGAACCACGGTGGGCAGGACGGCAATCCTGTCGTGACGCGTATCGAGCGGGTTCTGGTTGACCCTGAGAAGCGCAACTATGGCGAGTAGTTTTCTGGAAGGCAGGCAAATCCACGGCCTGACACCGCCTTATGGTTGAATTTGTCCACTCGATCCCCACGGCTCGGGTGTTCGCGCCATTGCTGGAGCCTGCCCGGTACAAGGCGGCTTATGGCGGGCGCGGGTCCGGCAAGTCGCACTTCTTCGCTGAGCTGGGTGTTGAGGATGCGCAGCGCTGGCCGGGTGAGAATGGCGGCGAGGGGCTTCGCTGGGTCTGCGTGCGTGAGGTCCAGAAGAGCCTCAAGCAGTCCGCCAAGCGCTTGGTTGAGGACAAGATCAACGCCCTGCCCGCCGGGCATGGTTTCAGGGTGTTCAAGGAACTGATCGAAACGCCGGGTGATGGCGTCATCCTGTTTCAGGGGATGCAGGACCACACGGCGGACTCTGTGAAGTCTCTGGAGGGGTTTCACCGGGCATGGTGGGAGGAAGCGCAGAGTGCGACGGCGCATAGCCTGACGCTGCTTCGCCCGACTATTCGACATGAGCTGTCAGAGTTGTGGTTTGGCTGGAACCCGCGCCGCAAGGCCGACCCGGTTGACCGGTTGTTTAGGGGTGGCACGCCCCCGACGGGCTCTGTGGTGGTCAAGGCGAACTGGTCTGACAATCCGTGGTTTCCGAAGGTGCTGGAGCAAGAACGCTTGGACGACCTTCGCAACCGCCCTGAGCAGTATGATCACATCTGGGAAGGCGATTACGCGGGCGTTCACGAGGGCGCTTACTTCACCAAGCAGTTGGTTGAGGCCAGACAGAAGGGCCGCATAGGCAAGGTGGCGGCTGATCCGTTGATGGAGCGCCGCGCCTTCTGGGACATTGGCGTATCAGACCATACAGCGGTCTGGGTGGCGCAGTTCATCGGGCGTGAGATCCGGGTGATTGATTATTACGAGGCGCAAGGCCAGCCCTTGAGCGCGCATCTGGACTGGTTGCGCACCAATGGCCACGCCTCAGCGGTCTGTGTTCTGCCTCATGATGGCGGGACGCGCGACATGCTGACGGCGGACAAGTTCGAGGATCACATCCGCTCGGCAGGTTTCCGGGTCGAGGTGGTGAAGAACCAGGGCAAGGGCGCGGCGATGCGCCGAATTGAAGCGGTTCGGCGGCTGTTCCCGTCGATCTGGATTGACGAAGCGCGGTGCGAGGCGGGGCTTGAAGCCTTGGCCGCTTATCACGAGCGCAAGGATGAAGCCCGCGAGATCGGGCTAGGGCCTGAACACGATTGGGCGTCTCACGGCGCGGATGCGTTCGGCTTGATGTGTGTTGCCTATGAGCAGCCGCGTGAAGAGCGCCGCAAGCGCAAGCCGCGTGCGCATACCGGGCATGGAGGGTTTATGGGATGAAGCAGGATGCCAGCAAGTCGCTCCTGAAAGAGGCCCAGCAGGCTTTCGCCCTGTGTCAGGAGGCAGAACGCGAGAACCGCGAGCGCGCCAAGGATGACATTCGCTTTGCTCGGCTGGGTGAGCAGTGGGACCCTGACCTGAAGAAGGCGCGTGCACGTGATGGCCGTCCGTGCCTAACGATCAATAAACTGCCGCCCTTCATTCGGCAGGTGGTCAACGATGCGCGCCAGAACAAGCCGCAAATCCGGGTCTTGGCGCAAGACAGCAATGCAGACCCCGAAACGGCGGATATCTTCTCAGGCCTGATCCGCAATATCGAGCTGTCAAGTCGGGCTGACGCGGCATACGACACCGCAATCGACAACGCCGCCACCTGCGGGATGGGGTTCTTCCGGGTCAACCTTGATTACGTTGATGAGGAGACGTGGGACCAGGACGTTATCATCGAGCGGATCATGGACCCGTTCAGCGTCTATGGCGACCCGCACTCGACGGCGGCGGATGGCTCGGACTGGAACCAGTGTTTCGTCACGGAGATGATGCCCAAGGCGGAGTTTGAGCGCCGGTTCGGGGGTGCTGATCCGATTGATTGGGATGCAGTTGAGTTCCCCGATGACTGGATTGATGGCGACCGCATCATGGTTGCCGAGTATTGGGTGCGCGAGAAGACCACGAAGACCATCTACCTGATGACCAACGGCGAGGTGGTGGACGAGGATGCCCTTGAGGAGGGTATGGAGGCCTTCGCCGCGCAGCAGATTTATCCGACCGGGGCCACGCGTGAAGTGCCTTGCTACAAGGTCACTCAGCACATAATGACCGGCGCTGAAGTGCTGGAAAGCAACGAGTGGGCAGGCAAATACATCCCGATCATTCCGGTGTACGGCGAAGAGGTGGTTTATGAGGGCAAGCGTCACTTCCGCTCCCTGATCCGTGACGCCAAGGATGCGCAGATCATGTACAACGCATGGCGCACCGCATCCACTGAGCTGGTGGCGCTGGCTCCAAAGGCTCCGTTCATTGGGCCGGAGGGTGCGTTTGATGTGGACCCGGACAAGTGGGAAACGGCCAACACTCGATCTCATGCGTACCTGGAGTATGACGCCAAGGCTGGCCCGGCTCCGCAGCGTCAACCCTTTGCGGGCGTTCCCGCTGGCGCGCTTCAGGAGGCCTTGAACGCCTCTGACGACATGAAGGCGGTTGTGGGTATCTATGACGCCGGTATCGGTGCGCGCTCCAATGAGACGAGCGGCAAAGCCATCATGGCTCGCCAGCGTGAGAGCGACACGAGCACCTTTCACTTCATCGACAATCTCAGCCGCGCGATTGAGCACTGCGGCCGCATCCTGATCGACCTGATCCCCAAGGTGTACGGCCCGGAGCGCATCATTCGGGTGCTGGGTGAGGATTACCGCGAAGCGCAGGCCGTCCAGCTCGGAACACCCGAGGAGGCGATGCAAAGCCGTCAGGAGGCGATGCAGGCGCAGGCCGAGGGGCAGCAGCAAGCCCAAGCCATGACGCGCATCTATTCGTTCGAGGCGGGCAAGTATGATCTTGCCGTGGATGTTGGTCCATCCTTCACCACGCGGCGCGAGGAGGCGGCCACACAGATGATGGAGCTTCTGCGGGCCTTCCCGGCTGCGGCTCCGGTGATTGGCGATCTGTTGGCGAAAAACCTTGACTGGCCGGGCGCTGACGAGATTGCGGACCGGCTCAAGGCCATGCTCGCCCAGCAACAGGGTGGCGGCGAGCAGCAGGGGCCGGACCCTGAAGTCCAAATTGAAGCCATGAAGGCGCAGGCTGATGCGCAGATGGACGCCGAGAAGCTGCGGCTAGACTGGTACAAGGCGGAGACAGACCGCATGAAGGTGGCGGCTGATGCGGCCCAGCCTCGCGGGGCTCCGCAACTGTAATACCCGCATAAGCGGGCAATCGCGGGCGTCCGGTGATCAGGGCGCAATCTGAAAATCAGGACTGACACAATGACGGATGAGCTGAACAATCCGGCTGATGGCGAAGCTATGCCTGAAGCGGAATTCGGCGGCGATGCGGAAGCTGAAGCTGTCGAGCTGGACGCAGATATTGACGGCGATGATCAAGACGCAGAAGGCGTTGAGGTCGAGGGTGAAGAACCTGAAGAGGAAGGCGACGCACCGCAGACGTACACGGTGAAGGTCAACGGCGAGGAGCGCGAAGTCACTCTGGAGGAGCTTCAGAGCGGCTACATGTTCCATTCCGACTACACCCGCAAGACCCAAGAGGTTGCGGAGACCCGCAAGCAGGCTGAACAGCGCCTAGAGCGTCTCAACCAGATTGCGACGATGAGCGAACAGGAGATTCAGGGCCGCTCGGCGCTGATGAACCTTGATGCTCAGATCAGCCAGATTCAGAACATGAACCTGGAGCAATTGAGCCAGTCTGACCCCATTCAGGCTCAGCAGCTTGGCTTCCGGCTGCAAAAACTGGTCCAACAGCGCGGCCAGATTGAAGGAGGCCTTCGGCAGCACAGTGAACAACTGGCCCTCATGCGCAAGGAGGAGACTCAACGTGCGCAGGAGCAAGGCCGGGCGGAGCTGGCCAAGAAGATCAAAGGCTACAACGCCGAGCTGGAGAACAAGCTCGCGGACTTCGGCACGGAATACGGATTCGACCGTCAAGAGATCCTTGATGCGGTTGAAGACCCGCGCTCCATCGAAATCCTGCACTTGGCCTATCTCGGCAAGCAAGCCCTCGCGCAACAGAAGAAAACCCAAAAACTCGCAGCGGGACAGCGCACCAAGCCTGTGAAGTCGCTCCGTGGCTCTGGCGGTCAATTCGCCGTCGCCCCGGACACCAACGACTTCTCCAAGTTTGAGAAGCTGGCCGACAAGGTGCTGTGAGCCGTTAGCGCAAGGAGATAAAAATTGGCTAACGCAATCCTTGATCCGAAGGTCTATGCAAACGCAGGCCTGAAACTGCTGAAGAACGCGGTCGTGATGCCCAAGCTGGTATCCACCGAGTTCAAGGATGAATTCAAGAAAATCGGCAACACCGTCTACGCCAAGCGTGACCCCGAGTTCACCGTGCGTGATGGCCGTGTGGCCGATGTGCAGGACGTGGTGGAAGGCGAGATCGCCGTCACCATCGACAAGCAGAAGGGTGTGGACGTTGAGTTTACGTCCGAAGAAGACACCCTGTCTGTGGACGCGCTGCTCAAATCGAAGACCCTCAAGTCTGCGATGACCCAGCTCGCCCAGCAGATCGACTCTGACCTGCACGCCGAGACCAAGAAGTTCTATTCGTGGGTCGGCACGCCGGGCCAGCTCATCAACTCGTATACGGACCTGACCAAGGCGCCGCAGCGTCTTGATGAAATGGCCGTCGAGATGGCGGACCGCAAGGGTATCCTGCACCCCGCCGATGCGTGGGCTCTGCTGGGCTCCCTGTCCGGCCTGACCGCTCAGGAGAAAGAGGCCCGCGACGCCCTGACCAAGGCGAAGCTGCCGCTTCTGGGCAATATCGACTGGTACAACACCCAGAACGCCGGATCCGTCACCACGGGCGACCGGACGGGTGGTGCAGTTGATGGCGCGGACCAGGACGTCACCTACGCGTCTGCGAAGGATGGCAACTGGACCCAGACCATCAATCTGAAAACCCTGGGCAATGGCAAGACGTTGAAGGCCGGTGAGGTGTTCACCATGGCTGGCGTCTACGCGATCAACCCGCGCTCCAAGGCAGCTCTGTCCTATCTGCAGCAATTCACCGTCATCTCTGACGTGACCGCTGACGGTACGGGCGCCGCCGCGGTGACCATCAGCCCGCCCATGATCACGTCTGGCGCGTTCCAGAACGTGTCTGCGGCTCCGGCCAACTCGGCGGCTGTGGTCTGGATGGGTGATGCGACGGCGACCAACACCGACGCGACCACCTACAATTTCTCCAGCGTGTTCCGCAAGGAAGCCATCGCTCTGGTGTCGGCCAAACTGACCATGCCGTTCTCTGGTGAGGCCAGCTATTCGACCGACCCGGAAACCGGTCTGACTGTGCGCTACTGGCGTTCGTCTGACTCCACCAATGACACCCACATGCACCGCTTTGACGTGCTGTACGGGACCAAGATGGTTGACCCCCGTCGCGGCACTCGTCTGAGCGGTACGGCGTAAGGAGGCGCAACCATGGCTGTCGAATACATCAACAACGGCAATTCTGACGGGGCAATCCTTGGTCACGACGCCAACGACAAGGTTGGCCTGCACGGGGCGACCCCGTCCGATCAGTACGCCGCGATTGCGGACGTGACCGTCACCGGCATTTACGCCGATGATGACACCCCGATTGCAACGGCAATCAACTCCATTCTCGCCGCTCTGCGCGAGAAGGGCATCATCGCTTCCTCCTAGGGCGATCACTGGCGGCGGGGCTCCGGCTCCGCCGTTTTCTTTGCGGGGTGTCTCATGGCGATTTCGACCTATTCAGAGCTTCAGACCGAGATTGCGGAGTGGGTCAACCGCTCTGACCTGACGGCCCGCATCCCGACCTTTATCAGCCTGTGCGAAGCCAAGCTGAACCGTGAATTGCGCTTGCGTGTGCAAGAGGCCAACTACCCGCTCTCGCTCGCCGCCGGAGAAAGCTCTGTCGCCCTGCCTGATGGCTTTGTAGAGCCTCTCGCGCTGTGGGAAGTGGAGGCGTCGGGCAACCGCCCTCTGCGCTTTGTGCCGCCCTCTGCGCTGGATAAGGACGCGACCGCTGGTGACCTGACCAAGTGGTCTATCGACGGAACCAACATCATTTTTGGCCGCCCGGCAGGAAGCGCGGTTTCGCTGCTCTTCCGGATGCGGTCCGCCTTCGCGCTCTCCGATGCAGAACCGACCAACTGGCTCCTGACAAATTACCCGGATGTCTACCTCTACGGTTCGATCTGTGAGGCGGAACACTTCTCGCGCGATGACGAGGCCATGATGGTGGCCAAGGCGCGTTGTGACGAAGCCATGCGCTCGGTGAAGCGCTTGAACGCCAAAAGCCAAAGCGGCGGGACGCTAGCTGTGGAGACGCAGATGCAGCCGCGCCGCAATGACTATGAAGGCTATTACTGGTGATTACGGCGTTGCCCGCTGGCGCTCCGGAATGGGCGCTTCGCCTTGTTCGTCAGATCAACACTGCTTTTGACCGCATCCGCGTGCCGCAATCGCCCGTTCGCCTGCTGACCGTTGCGGACGTGGCGAGCCTTCCCCCTGCTGCGGATTGGAAGGGCTGCATCGTGTTCTGTGAGGACGTGGGCATCTCAACGCCGGGCCTTGCCTACTCGGACGGGGCGGATTGGCGGCGCGCAGACACGAACGCCACGCTTTAACCAAGGGAAATCGCCATGCCTTCCAGCGCGTCACCATCGGTGCTCGCGGAGCTTCAGGCTGCGGGTGAAAACCTCAACACCTGGGGCGCTCCGCGTCTGAATACGGCCCTGTCCATGCTTGAGGCGGCAGGCCACGGCCTGACCAGCCACACCCTGACCGCCAGCAAGTCGCTGACCTACACCAACTACACCGCAACGAACGGCACGGACTACGTGCAGAAGATCGCTGCGGCGTCTGATGGCGCTTACACGCTCACCGTGGGCGGCTATGAGCGCATGTACCTGATCTGGAATGCGTCAAGCTATGACCAGACCATTGCGTGCTCCGGTGGCGGTGACAGCGTGACCGTGTATGCGGGCGAGGTTGTGCCGGTTTATTGCGATGCCACCAACGTCACGCGAGGAAATGGGCGTTACATCAGTGGCGATTTGAGCGTTGCAGGCGGTGCGACCTTCACTGGCGCAGGCTCGTTTGGCGGGGCGGGCTCGTTTGGTGGACAGGTCACAATCCCTGAGACACCCAGTGCGGATGCGTCGGCGGCTAGCAAGAAATATGTAGACGATCAGGTTTTGACTGCATCGGCGGGCAATCTTCCGGCGACCAGCGGAAACGCGAACCGGTTTGTTCGAGTCAACAGCAGCGCAAGCGGATACACGTTGTCCGAAGTCCGCGCGCCGGTTGACATCGCCGCCGTGCAGACTGCGGCCTTCACGCCGGAGGTCGGATATTCTTACCCGGTGGACGCTTCGGGCGGGGCCATTACGCTTACGGCGTTGCCGTCCTCGCCTAGCCAGGGTGATCAGTTCGAGATCCACGACGCAAACCGCACATGGGACGCAACCAATAGCGCCACCTTCCCCGGCACAGACGGGATTAACGGGCGCAGCGAGAACCAGATCGTCACTGTGACCGGCGCGCGCGTGCTGTTTGAGTATGTCAGCGCAGATTACGGCTGGGAAATGAAGGTGATCGAGCCGAAGGCGCGGTTTGCCTATTCCTCCCCCTTCGTCAACACGCCTTCGATCACGTATCCGGCGGACGGCGCAACAGGGATACAGGACGAGACACCGACGCTGACGGCCTCGGCTTTCGGAACGACC
>MDSZ01267985.1_pt1 | contig 16742 bp, 14 predicted proteins | sample 811201 | NCBI WGS metagenome assembly MDSZ01 (sample SAMN05326647, study PRJNA326480) | marine metagenome | isolation source: seawater | place: Indian Ocean: North | collected 2010
GCAGGATAGGCTTTTTCTGAATTACTATCGTTATAAAAATTGCACCATTATAATGTATCTTCTTTCTCTCTTTTAGAACTGTACCTTGGTAGGGTAAAGCACGATTACCCTCCCAAGACATTCTTCCATAGAAAACCTGATCTTTTACGCCGGGAACTCCAGGGGCTAGTAAAGTTAACATTCCATTTTCAACAAGTATACAATTTGGAACTTTACAATTCTGCGCTATCTTTAGATGCGACTTTAAATGAATCTGCTCGCCATGAACAGGTATAGATATTTCAGGCTTTATTAGTTTGTACATTTCATTTAACTCTTCTTGAGCAGGATGTCCTGAAACATGCACCATATTGGTTTTTGAAGTTATTATTTTTACATCTAGTCTTGCCAATTTATTATATAATGCAAAAATCGGCTTTTCATTTCCAGGTATAATACGAGAAGAAAAAACAACAATATCTTCTTCTGAGAGGCTTATATCTGGATGCTTTCCCTCAGCAATTCTAGTTAAAGCAGCTCTTGGCTCTCCCTGGCTACCAGTACATATATATAGTAAATTTTTACTTGTTAAGCATGACAATTCTTCAGCCTCATATAAGTTAATAGACTCATCAAGATAACCAGTTTCACGCGCAACCTTAACAATCCTCCACAAAGATCTTCCCACAAGGGCAACTTCCCTATTATTCTTATGAGCTGCATCTATGATGCTTTTTATTCTTGCCAAATTTGAAGCAAAACAACTGACAATAACTTTACCCTCTGCAGCATTTACTATTTCCAATAAAGTTTTTCTTACTTCATTCTCTGAACCTGACTTACCGGCAGTTAAGGCGTTAGTAGAATCACCAACAAGTGCAAGGACACCCTTATCTCCAAAACCTTTAAGTTTTTTTTTGTCTGAAACTTCACCAACTAGCGGATTATCATCAAACTTCCAATCTCCTGTGTGTAAAATATTTCCATAAGAAGTTGATATGCCTAGGCCATTAGGCTCAGGTATTGAATGGGTAAGATTAATAAATTCAATATCAAACGGTCCAACTGTTAGTTTTCCTGAAACATTTACCTCTATAATTTTTATTTCATCAATCTTACCAATATCAGACAACTTATGCCTTAAGAAACAGGCAGTAAATGGTGACGCATAAATTGGGCACCTTAGCTTTTCCCACAAATACGCTACTGCTCCTATATGATCTTCATGTGCATGGGTAAGAACTATGCCAAGAAGTGAGTCTCTTCTCTCTTCAATAAACATTGGATCTGGAAGGATAATTTCCACTCCAGGCATTCTATAATCATTAAAAGACACTCCTAAATCCACTATAATCCAATTACCATCACAGCAATAAAGATTTAAATTCATTCCTATCTCGCCTGCTCCCCCCAATGGAAGGAACCACAAACCTTTATCTGTAGGGTCATGGTCAGATTTTAGATAGTCCTTTGTGCTCATAACTTATTTCTCTTATGAACAATCATCAGACCTTTAAGGGTTAAATCATCATCTACCCTGAAGGACTCACTAACAATGTCAGTGAATAAGTGTGCTAATCCACCTGTCGCTATGATTTTAAAATTAAAATCAATATCTTTCTTTATTTTCTTAATAATCCCTTCTATCAAACCTACATAACCCCAATAGACACCAGAGTTCATTGCCTCAACAGTAGATTTTCCCAGTATTGATTGATTTATAGGTTTTTTGAGAGAAATTCTTGGCAATAATGCAGTTGATTTATGCAACGCATCTAAAGATAGATTAATTCCGGGTGCTATTACGCCACCAATATAACTGCCTTCACCATCTAAAATGTCAAAAGTCGTTGCAGTACCAAAATCTATAACAATTAGAGGACCACCATAATTATCCTGGGCAGCAACAGCATTCACAACCCTATCCGCACCTAATTCGATTGGATTGTCTATATGGATTGATAAGTTTGTATTAAGTTCTGGACCTCCAATAAAAAGAGGATCACATTTAAACAAACCAATACAAAGCCTTTTCAAAGTTTCATTTTTGCTTGGCACTACAGAAGAAATAATTACATCATTAATACGATTTAATTTCACCTTTTCTCTATAGAGCAATTGCTCAAGCCAAATAGAATAATCATCTGAGGTTTTATCTGTATTTGTAGAAGTTCTCCATTTTGCAATTATTGTGCTTGAGTCAAAAATAGAGAAGACAATATTTGTATTACCACAATCAATCGCTAGTAACATTCTAAACCCCTGAGGAGAAAATAACATCTCCTGTGGATATTATTTTCTCCTCTCCATTATATTGATCAAGTATAAGAAACCCCTTGTGATTCACACCTCTAAAAATCCCACTATATTGATTATCTCCTAAATTAACAATTACTTTTGAACCAATACCTCTAGCTCTAGATAGCCAAATATTCCTAATATAACTAAAACCATAATTATCTAAGAGAGCTAGCTGTTTAATAAACTCATTACAAAAATCAAACATTAAACTTTCTCTATCAATTGAAAATTGGGATAAATCCCCCACTGGGTATAATGAGTTTTCAATTCTTGTCTTAACAAGGTTTACCCCAATACCAATTACAACAATACTCCCATTATTAAGTATTTCCATTAAAATACCAGCCACTTTTTTTCCTTGGAAACAGATATCATTTGGCCACTTACACTCAATGTGTTTTTTATGATTGAATAAAAATTTATCAATTGAATTAATTAATGATACTGACACAAGATATGAGATCGTTTCAGGTGATAATCTAGAAAAATCAGTAGCAAAACTAAAAAAAAGATTTCCATCTAAGCTAATCCATTTACGGTTTAACCTGCCACGTCCTTTACCTTGTTGTTTAGAAACTAAGAGCAAAGGAATAGAATGATTCTCTTGTAAAAGCTTCTTTACCTCTTCATTAGTACTATCAGCATACTGTAAATTAAAATAAGACCAACCATGGGGAATGTTGGTATTGATATCCACTTTTCTATCCCTTAATTAGGGACATTGCTGCAAGCTCTGCATACCTTATTAAAGGCTCAGGAATCACGACATAGAAAATGATAAAAATAGAACAAACAGAAAGTATATAAATAAGTGAACTAGAAGGAGAGTCTAATGCATCTTGTACCTCATCAAAATACATAATCTTGATAAGCCTAATATAATAGAAGGCACCAATTACGCTGGACAAAACACCAATGATTGCTAAATAAACTAAATCTGCTTCTATAGCAGAAATAAATATGAAGTACTTGGCAAAAAAACCTGCAAGTGGTGGAATTCCTGCCATTGAAAACATTATAACTGCAAAAGAGAAAGCAAGGACTGGATTAGTTTTTGAAATACCTGATAAATGTTTAATATCCTCAACATACCTGTCATTAATTTTCATTGACAGAATTAAACAAAAAGTACCGATGTTCATAAACATATATATCAGTAAATAATAAAGAACCCCTCTTACACCCTCTGGAGTTCCAGATATTATCCCTATAAGGGCATAACCTACGTGACCAATAGAGCTATAAGCAATTATACGCTTTATATTGGTTTGTGCAATAGCAGCAATTGAGCCCCAGAGCATGGAACAGACTGAAAAAAATATTAGAATTTGTCTCCACTCATTTAACATACCTTCTAAAGGTCCATATAAGATTCTTAACAACAAGCATAAGGCTGCAATTTTAGGAGCTACTGAAAAATAAGCAGTAATGGGAGTTGGTGCACCTTCATACACATCTGGTGTCCACATATGAAAAGGAACTGCTGAAATTTTAAATGCGAAACCTGAGAGAAGAAAAATTAAACCTAAAATTATTCCTAAATTAACACCTTTATCGTTAATTACTAATGAAATATCATTAAAATTAGTACTCCCAGAATAACCATAAATCAGTGATGAGCCATAAAGTAATAGACCTGATGCCAACGCACCTAGAACAAAATATTTAACTCCTGACTCAGCAGATCGTAAATCATTCTTATTGAAAGAGGCAAGTACATATAAAGATAAACTCTGAAGTTCTAGTCCTACGTATAAAGATATCAAGTCATTTGCCGACAACATCATCATCATTCCAAGAGTTGAAAATAATATCAAAACTGGAACTTCGTAAATATTAATTGTTTCATTCTTTAACCAAGGCTTTATTAAAAAGATAGAAAAGATTGAAGCTAATACAATCATGACTTTAGTGAATGCTGTAAAAGAATTTACTATAAATAAACCATTAAAAGTCTCATCTGGCTTTTGATTAGTGAAAAAAATTAAAAACAATAAAATAAAAAGAACTAAAAGTGACAAAAAAAGTGAATTTTTTAGGTTATTTTTTTCATAAAAAACACCAAGTAATAAAATTAATAACGAACTAATTAATATTGTTAATTCAGGAAGAGCTGGAAATAAGTTTGGCATCATGTTCATATTAAACCCTTTAATGAAATAAACATGTTATTTATCCCAGATGAATTAATCATTAAATCTGATTTATAATTTTCAATTAAATTAAATACTGATGCATCAATAATACTTAAAAAATAATTTGGATAAATACCCATGAACAGAACTAAAAAACACAAAGGTAAAAATATAATAATTTCTCTTATATTTAGATCCACCATTTGTCTCAGATCTTCTTTAACTAAGCCACCAAATAATACTCTTCTATAAAGATAAAGCATGTAAGTCGCCCCAAGAACTACTCCAAGCGCCATAAAAAAAGATACCCAAGTACTTACCTGAAAAACACCCATTAGAACAAGAAATTCTCCCACAAAACCAGAAGTGCCTGGCAAACCAACTGATGCTAGCATCATTAACATAAAAACAAATGCGTAACGTGGCATACTATCCGCAAGTCCTCCGTATCTTGAAATATCCCTAGTATGCATTTGATCATAAACGACACCTACGCATAAAAACAAAGCACTTGATACAATACCATGACTTAACATTTGAAAAATTGCTCCTTGGACCGCTTGTTGATTTAGGGCAAATATACCAACAGTCACGTAACCCATATGAGCTACAGAAGAATATGCAATAAGCTTCTTCATATCCTCCTGAACTAATGCAACAAGAGAAGTATAGATAACAGCAATTATGGACAGAATAAATACAAGAGGAGTAAAATATTCACTTGCAAGTGGGAGTATGGGAATAGACAACCTGAGGAAACCATACCCTCCCATTTTGAGAAGAACTCCAGCTAATATCACTGAGCCAGCAGTTGGGGCTTCAACGTGAGCATCAGGCAACCAGGTGTGTAACGGCCACATAGGGACCTTCACAGCAAAAGAAGCAAATAACGCTAACCATAACCATTTTTGTATTTCAATAGGAAACTGAATATCCATTAAGAGAGGAATATCTGTAGAACCTACAGACAAATAAATAAAAATAATGGCAATAAGAAGCAAAACTGACCCTGTTAAAGTATATAGAAAAAACTTAAATGCTGAGTAGACTCTTCTTCGACCACCCCATACTCCTATAATGAGAAACATAGGAATTAGTACACCCTCAAAAAAAATGTAGAATAAAATTAGATCAAGAGAAGCAAACATGCCAACCATCATTGTTTCAAGAATTAGAAACGATATCATGTACTCTTTTACTCTTGTCTTTATAGTTTCCCAACTTGCAAGAATACAAATAGGCATAAGAAATGTTGAAAGTATGATGAATAGAACTGATATACCATCAACTCCAAGATGATAATAAATACCATATGAGGGAAACCAAGAGTATTTCTCTACAAACTGAAAGTCATAAGTTGAAGTATCAAATGACATAAGAAGAAACAAAGAGGCAATAAAAACGCCTACAGTAAACCAAAGCGTTACCCTTTTACAATTACGGTCTTCTATTTCTTTCTCGTCTGCCCTAATAGATAAGACTAAAAGGGCTCCAAAAAGAGGGGTGAACGTTAATAAACTCAACAGAGGAAGATTACTAAAAAGATTACTCATAATAAATATTATCTTCCAACCACAAACCAAGAAACTATCGCAGCCAAGCCAATTATCATAATAAACGCATAATGATACAGATAACCAGATTGCAGAAGGCTTAGTCTCTTTGAATTAAAAAGAATAAGAAAAGAGATGCCATCAGGACCGAACCTATCAATAGTTTCCTCATCACATTTCCTCCAAAAGTATTTTCCTAAAGAAAAAGAGCTCTTTACAAATAAAAAATCGTACAACTCATCGAAAAACCATTTATTGAATAGAAAATAATAAACGTTTTTAAATTTGATTGACAATTCTTTAGGCAGGCTTGTTCTAACTTTATACAAATAAATCGAGATTAATAAACCTATAATTGTGGAAATCAATGGAAGAAAAATTACCCAGGTTGGGACATGATGTATATCTTCTAAAATATTTCTCCCCAAAATGATTATACTATCTCTCCAAAAAAGATCATACTTATCACCAACAAAATAATCGTAACCAACCATACCTGAAAAGATTGCACCTAAAGCGAGTAGAGCAAGTGGAATTGTCATTACCAAAGGACTTTCGTGTACTTTGTCAAAAACGTCAGATTCGGACCTTGGCTTTCCGTGAAATGTTAACAGAAGAAGTCTACCCGAATAAAAGGCCGTCATAATTGCCGCAGATATACCCATTAAAAAAGCATAATTTCCGACAGATGAATCAGCAGCAAAGGCAGACTCTAAAATTATATCTTTTGAAAAATAACCAGCAAAAGGGGGCACAGCAACCAAAGCAAAACTTCCAATCCACATTATTAAATATGTAAACTTAATTTTATTCCAAAGACCACCCATCTTTCTCATATCTTGCTCGTCAGACATTGAATGAATTACTGAACCTGCACCCAAAAAAAGTAATGCCTTAAACCAAGCATGTGTCATCAAATGAAAAATTGCCGCAGAATATGCGCCAACACCACAGGCAAAAAACATATACCCCAGCTGAGAACATGTGGAGTAAGCAATAACTCTTTTTATATCATTCTGAACGCATGCGATTGTTGCAGCAAAAAAAGCAGTAGATGCTCCAACAATAGTAATAAGTGAAAGAGTAAATTGAGAGAACTCATAAACAGGTGACATTCTAACAACTAAAAATACGCCAGCGGTTACCATTGTAGCGGCATGTATTAATGCAGAAACTGGAGTTGGACCTTCCATTGCATCAGGCAACCAGGTATGCAAAAAAATCTGTGCAGACTTACCCATAGCACCGAAGAAAAGAAGTAAAGAAATTAGGGTTAATGCATTAATATTAAAGCTTAGAAAACTTACTTTTAAATCAGAAAAATCGTAAACAGATGAAAATATACTATCAAAATTTACAGAATCAAAAACTAAATACAAAGCAAATATGCCGAGTAAAAAACTAAAATCACCTACACGGTTAACTAAAAATGCTTTTATAGCAGCTGAATTAGCTGAATCTTTATGATACCAAAAACCAATAAGAAGATAGGAAAAAACACCAACACCTTCCCAACCAAAAAATAGTTGTATTAGGTTATTCGAGGTGACAAGCATCAGCATAGCAAAAGTAAACAATGAGAGATAGCACATGAATCTTATTTTAGATTTATCATGACTCATATAGCCTATGGAATAAATATGTATCAAAAAAGATACGCAGCTAACGGTTGAAATCATTACTGATGAAAGAGTATCAAACCTAACAGCCCAGTAAGAATTAAAAGACCCAGAGATAATCCATTCTAAAATTATAATTGTTCTCTCGTTACCATTGAGAGCTACATCTATAAAAATTGGAATAGAAAATATTGCAGTAAGACCTACACCTAAAGAGGTAAAAACCTGAGCAAAAAATTCACCGAACTTTTTTCCAAAAATAGCGGCTATCAAGGCACCAAATAAAGGTAGAAAAATTATTATTGACTCCATAAGACTTACTAGCCCCTAAGCCTATTTATGTCTTCAACCTCAATAGATTGTCTTGCTCGATAATAGACAACTACAATTGCAAGACCAATTGCAGCTTCTGCGGCTGCAACTGTCAGGACTAGCATTGTAAAAACTTGCCCCATCAAATCACCAATATAAGCTGAGAATGCGACAAAATTTATATTAACTGAGAGAAGCATTAATTCAATCGACATAAGAATTATTATTAAATTTTTCCTATTTAGAAAAATTCCTACGATACCAATACAAAACAAAATTGAAGCTAAAATAAGATAATGAGACAAGCCAATAACCATTATGTGATACCTTTCCCAGTATCAACTTTAATAACCTCGAGTGTATCTTTGGGGCTACGTTCAACTTGTTTTGAAATATTTTGTCTTTTCATACCTGGTCGATGTCTATGAGTAAGAACTATTGCGCCAATCATGGCCACGAGGAGAACAATTCCTGCTGATTGGAAAAGATAGATATAATCTGTGTATAGAATATTACCAATTGACTCTGTATTTGTCACAAGAAGAGGATCAGGAATAGGCTCTCTGGTTAATACAAAAAGATCTTCTCCAGAATATGCACCAATAAAAACAGTGATTAATTCTATTAAAAAAATTAACAAAATTATAGAAGCTATAGGCAAATACTTTAGAAACCCCTCTCTCATAATTGTAATATTAATATCTAACATCATCACAACAAATAGAAAAAGTACAGCCACTGCCCCAACATAGACTACTACGAGTACCATGGCTATAAACTCTGCACCTAAAAGCACAAACAACGCTGCAGAATTAAAAAAAGTAAGTATTAACCAAAGGACTGAGTGAACTGGGTTTCTTTGCAAAATAACATTAAGAGCTCCAATAACTGCTACTGTCGAAAATATATAAAATATAATTGAGGCAAAAACCATTTTTTCTCTTTATAAAATAAAATATTTATTCATGAAAAATACAATAAATTCTCTCATCTGTAGGGTAAATCTAACTCAATGCGCTTGGCTAAGAGACTTTCCCATTTATCTCCATTGGATAAAAGCTTTTCTTTATTGTATAAAAGCTCCTCATGAGTTTCAGTCGCAAATTCAAAGTTTGGTCCCTCAACTATAGCATCAACTGGACATGACTCTTCGCAAAATCCACAATATATACACTTAGTCATATCAATATCATATCTTGTAGTTCTTCTGCTCCCATCATCACGTGATGAAGCTTCTATTGTTATAGCTTGTGCTGGACATACCGCCTCACAAAGCTTACATGCGATACACCTTTCTTCTCCATTAGGATAACGTCTAAGAGCATGCTCGCCGCGGAACCTTGGGCTCAGAGGACCTTTCTCGAAAGGATAGTTTAAAGTAACTTTTTTGGAAAACATGTACTTGATGGTAAGCCACATTCCTCCAAATAGCTCTGAAAGAAGAAATGAGCGAGCTGTTTTATCTAGAAATGACATAATAAAATTAACCTCAAATTACACAAAATCACTATAAACAATAACGAAAGCAGTCAAAATAAGCCAAAATAATGAAAAAGGAAGAAAAACCTTCCAACCAAGTCGCATTAATTGATCATACCTATATCTTGGAAAAGTAGCCCTAACCCAAATAAAGACAAATAAGCAAAATGCAATTTTCAAAGAAAACCAAACAAAACCCGGTATATAGTTAAAGGGAGCAATATCATATGGAGGCAACCAGCCACCTAAAAAAAGAATAGTAACCACAGCACTCATCATAATCATGTTTGCATACTCACCAAGAAAGAAGAGAGCAAATGGCATTGATGAATATTCAGTCATAAAACCTGCAACAAGCTCAGATTCAGCTTCAGGTAGATCAAAAGGATGCCTATTTGTTTCAGCAAGTACAGAAACAAAGAAAACAATAAACATGGGAAAATGCGGAATAAAATACCAACCTGGCAAAAAACCAAATAAAGGTTCTGATTGAGCAATAACTAGTTCTGACAAATTCAAAGTACCAGCAGTCATTAAAACTGTAATCATTATAAAGCCAATAGAGACTTCATAAGATACCATCTGGGCAGCGGAACGCATTGCTCCTAAGAAAGCATATCTGGAGTTTGAAGCCCAGCCAGCCATGACAACTCCATAGACACCGAGTGATGAAATTGCAAAGAGATATAAAATTCCAACATTTATATCTGAAATCACTAAACCAGCATCTATTGGAATAACAGCCCAGGCCACCATGGCTAATGAAAAAGTTACCATCGGTGCTAAAAGAAAAACAACTGGACTAGCACCTGAAGGCAAAACAATCTCCTTTGTTAAAAGTTTTAATGCATCAGCAAAAGGCTGCAATAAACCAAACCATCCAACAACATTTGGTCCTTTTCTTAGCTGCATAGCACCTATTATTCTTCGTTCTGCATAAGTAAGATATGCAACAGATATAAGTAAAGGAATCAATAATAGTAAAATTTTAATGACTATCCATAACAACGGCCAAATATAACTTTCCCAAATTTCTAACATTTATCTTTCCACTCTCTTTTTATTATTTAGAGAGAACTCTTTTGTACACTCAGCCATAGTTTTTGAGGCACGGCTGATTACATCTGTCTGGTAATAATTTTTAATAGGATAATTAAAGGGAATAGGAGGAATAATCTGGTTTGAACCTTTAGAATGAAAAATATCATTATAAATTATACTTTGATTTGCAAAGATATTATTTTGCCAAGCCATTCTTTTTCTAACTTGATCAATTGTTTTATATTTCAGATTGCAACCCACGACTTCAGATAATGCTCGAATAATCTTCCAATCTTCCTTAGCATCACCAGGCGGTGAAACAGCCTTCGAAGCAAGCTGCACCCTTCCTTCTGTGTTAACATAGGTACCATCTTTTTCAGTGTAAGCACAGCCTGGTAAAATAACATCTGCAATATTTGCCCCTTTGTCACCATGGTGTCCTTGATAAACTACGAAAGTATTGTGAAGTTTTTTGGTATCAAACTCATCTGCACCAAGAAGATATATAAATTTAATATCTTTATCCTCAGCAGCCTTTAGAATTTCCTTTGTAGACTTTCCGTTCTTACCTGGAATAAAACCCAAGTCAATACCGCCTACTCTTGATGCACAAGTATGAAGAACATTATAACCATTCCAATCTTTATTCATCACAGAAGTTTTTTCACATAGAAGGTAAAGAGAATTAATAATTTTATTTACATCTGGGTGAGTAAAAACACTCATTCCAACAACTATCATTGGTTTATTTGATTTTTCTAATATATTATAAAAATTATGATCTTCATTAACTAAAGCAGTTAAACCTTCAGGTGTATTCGAAATGTGTCTATAATCGTATGTTAGATCAAACCTATCTCCTATTAAGCCTATAGGATAATCACCTCTTAAATATCTTTTTCTAATTCTGGCATTAATTATTGGAGCTTCTTTTCTAGGGTTAGTTCCAATCAAAAGAAGGCAATCTGAATCGTCAATTCCGCTAATTTTTGAATTAAAGATATATGAACTTCTATATCGCCTATCAATTAAAGATCCATCTTGTCGGCAATCTATATTTTGCACCCCAATTTTAGACATAAAGTCCTTCAAGACCATAATAGACTCACAATCTGCTAAATCACCCGATAAAGCTGCAATTTGGTTAGGGCTAAGTTTTTTAATCTCTGCACTAATTATTTCAAATGCTTCACTCCAAGTTGATCTCTCAAAAACACCATTCCTTTTAACTAATGGAAAATCTAATCTTTGGTACTTAAGTCCATCACAAGAATTTCTAGATTTATCAGCTATCCACTCTTCATTAATATCTTCATTAAGCCTCGGCAAAATCCTCATAACCTCACGCCCGCGAGAATCAACCCTTATATTTGAACCAACAGAGTCATGCACATCAACTGTTTCTGTTTTATTAAGCTCCCATGATCTTGCAGTAAATTCGTATGGTTTATTTGTGAGAGCTCCCACAGGACATAAATCCACAACATTACCAGATAACTCAGACTCCAGAGATGATTGAAGAAATGTGGTAATTTCCATATCTTCACCCCTTCCAGTCGCGCCAATCTCAGTTACACCCGCAACCTCTTCTACAAAACGAACACATCTAGTGCAATGAATACAACGAGTCATCTTAGTAGAAACAATGGGGCCCATATATTTATCTTTTACTGCACGTTTATTGTCAACAAACCTGCTCTTATCAAAACCAAAAGCCATGGCTTGGTCTTGTAAGTCACACTCACCACCCTGATCGCATATTGGACAATCCAAGGGATGATTGATCAATAAAAACTCCATAACACCATTTCGGGCTTTAACTGCTTTTTTAGACTTAGTTTTTATAACCATACCATCACCAACTGGCATCGCACATGATGCGACTGGCTTAGGCGATTTTTCTATTTCCACCAAACACATTCTACAGTTACCGGCAACAGAAAGCCTATCGTGATAACAAAATCTTGGTATCTCAATACCAGCCTCTTCAGCGGCCTGCAATATTGTAAGCCCTGACTCTACATCAACTTCGATTCCATCAATAATTAACTTTGGCATTACCTTGTCCTAAGCTGCACTGGTAAATCGGGATTGTTTATAATTTTTAATCCTATCCTCTATGACGGGTCTAAAATGTCTTATTAGTCCCTGAATAGGCCAAGCCGCAGCATCCCCTAATGCACAGATAGTATGGCCTTCAATTTGATAGGTAACTTCCTCAAGAGTATCTATCTCCTCCAAAGTTGCTTCACCTTTTACCAATCTATCCATAACTCGATAAAGCCAACCTGTTCCTTCCCTGCAAGGGGTACATTGTCCACAACTTTCATGCTTATAAAATTTTGATAACCTTGTTATTGCTGCGATAATATCTACGGACTTATTCATTACTATTACGGCAGCAGTACCGAGACCAGAATTGGCACCTTTGAGAGAGTCGAAATCCATATCAATAGTGTCACATATTTTTTTAGGCAAACATGGGACCGAACTCCCCCCAGGGATAATTGCTAACAAATTATCCCAGCCCCCGATAACACCTCCGCAGTGTTCGTCTATTAATGATTTTAATGGTATACCCATTTCTTCCTCCACGTTACATGGCTTGTTAACATGGCCTGAAATACAAAAAACTTTGGTACCAGTATTGTTAGGCTTACCTAATCCACTAAACCAACTTGCACCTCTTCTTAGGATTGTTGGAATTACTGCTATTGTCTCAACATTATTCACTGTTGTTGGACACCCATAAAGACCTACGCCTGCTGGAAAGGGTGGCTTTAACCTTGGCTGACCTTTTTTCCCCTCTAAGCTTTGTATTAAAGCTGTCTCTTCACCACAAATATAAGCACCTGCACCTCTATGAAGAAATAAGTCAAAATCCCAGCCAGAACCGCATGCATTTTTCCCTATCAATCCAGAATTATATGCTTCTTCGATAGCACGTTGAAGATTTGAAGCTTCATTGTAGTATTCACCCCTAATATATATGTAGCAAGTATGAGAACTCATCGCATAACTTGCGAGAAGACACCCTTCAATAAGCTTATGAGGATCATACCTTAGCATATCTCTATCTTTACAGGTACCAGGCTCTCCTTCATCTGCATTAACAACTAAATAATGTGGTCTATCAGACTCTGATTTAGGCATAAAAGACATTTTTAACCCTGTAGGAAACCCTGCACCACCTCTTCCACGTAAACCTGATAACTTTATTTCATCAATTATCCAATCTTTACCCATTGCTATTAGTTCTTGGGTTGAATCCCAATCCCCTCTCTGCATAGCAGCATTCAGGCCCCAACCAAAATCTCCATATAGGTTAGTAAAAATACGGTCTCGGTCTTTCAACATTAATTACTTCCTTTTGAAATAGATTTTTGTTTTTTATGATCTTCATAAATAGTTTTGGCCTTAACAAGGTCTTGTTTTGGAACAGTATAGTTTGGATTTTCTAAAAGAGTTTTTCTACCATCAACAGGAGAAGAACCATCACGATTTATCATTGATCCAACTTTTATACTTTCACCTTTAGATAATGTCTCAATAATTTGAGACATTAAATCGTATGTCAGGTCTTCGTAATAGTCATCGTTAATTGCAACAACAGGAGCATTAACACATGCGCCAGCACACTCCACCTCACTTAGAGTGAACATCTTATCTTTGGATGTTTCACCAAAACTAATCCCTATCTTATCCTTACAGCATTTTACAATCTCATCAGACCCGCGAAGCAAACATGGAAGATTTGTACAAACTTGTATATGTTTTTTACCAATTGGACTTAAATTAAACATTGTATAAAATGTTGCAACTTCTAAAACTCGTATCACTGGCATTTCAAGCATGTTAGCAACAAATTCTATTGCTGGTTTTGAAACCCACCCTTCTTGTCTTTGCGCTAAATCTAGAAGAGGAATGACTGCAGAAGCTTGATAGCCTTTTGGATACTTTTTTATAATTCTTTCTGAGAGAGACAAGTTCTCATCTGAAAAACAAAAACTATCAGGCTGAGTAACAGAAAGTTCTCTTGATGTCATCTATCAACCTCTCCAAAAACTATATCTATAGAACCTAACACCGCAGGAACATCTGCCAGCATATGGCCTTTTAACATAAAATCCATACCTTGCATGTGCGTAAATCCAGGGGCCCTTATTCTGCATCTGTAAGGCTTGTTTGACCCATCCGAAATTAAATGAACCCCAAACTCGCCCTTAGGAGCTTCAACTGCTGCATAAAACTCACCGGCAGGTACGTGATAACCTTCAGTATAAAGCTTAAAGTGATGAATGAGCGCTTCCATTGAAGTCTTCATATTACTTCTTTTTGGTGGATTGATTTTATTGTCTAAAAGCTTCACAGGGCCAGAGGGTAAATTATCAATACATTGATTAATGATTTTTACAGATTGCCTCATCTCTTCAACTCTTACGAGATAACGATCATAACAATCTCCATTTTTACCAATAGGTATATCAAAATCCATCTCTTCATAAGAGTCGTAGGGTTGTGACTTTCTTAGGTCCCAAGGCACTCCTGATGCTCTAAGGTTAGGACCAGTAAAGCCCCAATCTAGTGCTTCTTTTTTTGAAACTATTCCAATATCAACTGTCCTCTGTTTGAAAATTCTATTTTCAGTTAAGAGACCTTCTATATCATCTAATATTTTTTCAAAACCATTAGCCCAAAAAATTATTCTTTCAGTTAAACCCATCGGCAAATCTCTCGCTACCCCTCCTGGACGCACATATGCAGCATGCATTCGAGAACCAGAGACTTCCTCATAAAACCCCATGAGTTTTTCTCTTTCTTCAAAAGTCCATAAAAATGGTGTCATTGCACCAACATCCATTGCATATGCAGCAATATTCATTATATGATTTAATATCCTTGTTATCTCGCAAAATAAAATTCGAATATACTCAGCTCTTTTAGGGATACTTATCCCTAACAAAGACTCAACTGCTAGTGCATATGCCTGCTCTTGATTCATTGGAGAGACATAATCTAAGCGATCAAAATATGGAACTGCTTGAAGATAAGTTTTGTGCTCAATTAACTTTTCAGTACCTCGATGAAGTAAACCGATGTGAGGGTCAACCCTATCAATTGTCTCTCCACTCATTTCTAAAACCAGTCTCAGCACTCCATGGGCAGCAGGATGCTGTGGGCCAAAATTAACAGTGTACTTATCGCTTTTATCAGAAAAAGGTTCAGCCATTATCTGAAGCCTTCTCATCACCAGGTAAAATTACCTGGTTGTGTGCATTCTCAGCACCTTCCCAGGGGCTAAGAAAATCAAAATTTCGAAATTGTTGATCTAATTTAACTTTGTCATAAACAACTCTTTTTTCAACTTCATCATACCTAAGCTCAACATATCCAGTAAGTGGGAAATCCTTCCTTTGCGGATGTCCCTCAAAACCATAATCTGTTAAAATTCTTCGTAAATCTGGATGTTCAGAAAATAAAACACCATACATGTCCCAAACTTCTCTCTCAAACCAATTTGAATTAGAGAAAATTTCAGAAATACTTTCTATAGACTCACCATCAGACAAATTTACGCGAATTACTAACCTTTGATTATGAGTCATACTAAGCAGTCTATAAATTATTTGAAAACGCTTTGTCTTTTCTGGATAATCAACCGCAAAAATATCTATAAGTTGAGTAAATAAAGAATTAGTATCATCTCTCAAAAATTTTATTATTTTTTTTATGGATTTTTTTTGGATAAGGATATCTAATTCATTATTTTTTACAAAACTATCAATTATATCATCCTTGAAAGAAAGTTTTAATATCCCATTTAGGTCATTCAAATTTCTTATATTATCGCTTTCTGGCTCCATCCACCTCACCCTCACTAAATTTGATTAACGGTCCAGCGTACCGACGCGTCTTATTTTTTTATGCAACTGCAAAATTCCATAGAGCAAAGCCTCCGCTGTTGGAGGGCAGCCTGGCACATAAATATCAACTGGAACAATTCTATCGCACCCTCTGACAACAGAATATGAATAGTGATAATAGCCACCCCCATTTGCACAAGAACCCATAGATATAACCCATCGAGGTTCTGGCATCTGGTCATAAACCTTTCTTAATGCAGGAGCCATTTTATTGGTTAGAGTTCCAGCGACTATCATTACATCTGATTGTCTTGGACTGGGTCTGAAAAACATTCCAAACCTATCTAGATCATATCTTGCCATACCTGAATGCATCATCTCAACAGCGCAACAAGCCAATCCAAAAGACATAGGCCACATCGAACCTGTTCTTGCCCAATTTGCAAGCTTATCTATTGA
>MDSZ01216500.1_pt1 | contig 16739 bp, 18 predicted proteins | sample 811201 | NCBI WGS metagenome assembly MDSZ01 (sample SAMN05326647, study PRJNA326480) | marine metagenome | isolation source: seawater | place: Indian Ocean: North | collected 2010
CAATTAGGGACGCGGCTGCCTCTGATGATCGGGAGCCACTGTTCAAGCTAGAGTAGTCTGGCTCTTCAACTAAAACTACTGTATTGAGCCCGCTCGCTTCGTCTCTTATCAGATTAGCGACAGCCATCACTGCTTCTTTCAGTTTTTCAGGAAACGCACCGTCGGCCGACATGCCTTCTAATTCGGCTGCTGCCGTGTCTTTAAATGTGGTAGGCCCAGGAGGATTTGCCATCGCAGAGACTGGAATTGCTACACCCGCGTAATATGTGGCAATAGCATCAGCAATTTTTTCGACTGCGCCGTTCTCTGTCTTAGAAGTCTCTTCAAAACTGGTTTGAAGAGCAGACTTAAACTCTGCACTATTGAATGGCATTACTTTGTTTTTCCTACTTTACTTAGAATAGTTCTTCCGGAAGCTGAAGCTGTTGGTGCTGGTGAGTCGGGTTCACTTGCCTGATTACCTGCATTGTTAGGCTGAGGTGGCTCTTGACCTTCAGCTGCTTGGGCTGCTTGAGCTGCTTGTACCGCTTCAACAGCGGATGCTGGCGGGTTTGCAAACTCTTGACTGAGACGTCCACCAGCTGCCAAATAATGAGGACCCACAGGGCCAGTACCTCCATTATGAAAGTGATTATTAAAAGCAGTCTCCAAAGCAACTAACTTTCTTAAGAGTATGTCACCCAAAACAATAGACTCGGACGCGTCCCTGCCTATAAATGTTTGTGTACCTTCTCCGTTAGCTGATTCTATCCCAGAGCCTATTATTATCCTAGGCCCATCGATCATAATAGTGCCGTCAGGTTCCATGACTATGACAGCACGATCAGTGTCTTCTGTGCCCTCTTTAATAATTCTGACAGCACCGTTTATGTTATTGTTTTCATCTTTTCGGGCAATGATTCTTATCTGATCGGATTTTAGTGCAACTGTCGCTTGATTTTCTGAAGCCGCTACCGTTTGCTCACCATTTAACGTCGGATACTCTAAGCCAAAATTAGAATCAGGGCTTGACTTCATAGACAAGTACAATCTAGAGGCATCATGAACCAAATCAGGATCTCCTTCAGGCACATCTTTGTCTGCAACTCCAAACGGTGCTTTTCCTTTCTCAAGGCCTAAGTTTTTGTGCGTCTCATTTTTTTCTCTAGTGTTTTGAATTACTCTAGGTCGTGTGTCGATTGGGTCTGATCCTACTATTGCTGATATATCTCCGTGTATTCGGCCGCGGCCAGCTACTATATCAATTGCCCCCATCCCCTCTGACAATTCCTCAGCTGACTGGTCTTCCGGGGGGTACATGTTTGTCTTAAGCGGTGTAGGTCTTTTGACCTTACCATAACCGCGCTCTGTCCCTAATGTTATTGACGTATTATTAGACCCCTGAATGGCAAAGTCTCCCGGGCGCTTTGTGAGCCTTGGTACTGGTTCATATACGATTGAGCCTGTTGAAGAATTAAATCTTACAACGTTTTCATATTCATCAATCATTCCAAATGAAAAATCTTTATTTTCAATTCCCATACTAGTAATGACATTAATGTCGACCTCGTCTTTAAAGAGATCTGATTCTCTATTGCCAAAAACTGTCCCATTAGGAAATCCTGGGATATGATTGATTTCTTTTCCGATTGACTCTGGTGTTTCTATGCAGTTCTGCAAAGTAGGAATTGCGCTTCTGTCACTGTGTGTATAGTTGACATCTTCAACATGATCCATCTCATGAACTCTTGACAACCAGTATCCTTTCCCACTTTCAGAAAGCATTCCCCATACTATTTCACCTGGCTTGACGGGTAAACAAATATGAGAAGAAAAAAAGGGTATTAATAAAATAATAGAATTTGTTTCTGTTGAAGGAAATGGAGAAACTAACAAAGAATTTCTAGGAGCTTTAACGCTAACGTGTAGATCGCCTCCCACATTTGCAGTGTCCGCAAATTCCGTAGCTGACTCAGAGACCAAAATATTCATATTGGCTTCTGCAAAGTCTTGATCAGCAAATATCGATGTAGTGCTTATAACATCTCTCACTACAAATTTTTGAAAAGGAAGTCCAGTTGGGGTAATTTGTCCTCTTAAAGTACTCAATTTTAGTCACTCATTATCTGATTGTAGAGTTCATCAGGTACAATCTTTTCCTCTTTTTGTTCAGCTTTATTAATTAAGTCTGCTAAACCTAATATCTGATCGTTTGACTTAGTCATTCTCTCTAGATATTTTGACATAATATTTCCGATTGAAATATGATCAGATGAACTACTGCCCATTGTCTTGTATGCTTCCGTAAAAAGTATGGCAGCTCTTTCTCTGTCATTGACTGCGTTTTGATATATTTCTTTCCACAGCACTTTCTTTTTTGGATCAGTTGACTTTAGATTTTCTAAAATTTCAACAAAGTTTTCTAGCTTGTCTTTTTTTTCTTCTGCGCTTATCAGTAAGTCTTCTATGTTTTTGTCTTTTTTACTCATTTTACCTCTAGAATATATCGTACTTGTCAATTAGCTTTGACATGGAGCGATAGTGTCTTCTTATCACAGACATTGACTTTGACAAGTGCTTCTTGTCTAGACCGCTGATTTCTCTTATGTACAGCAAAACAGCTCTTTTGTTAAGCAGTTCTAATTCTTCTATAGAAGAAAAAAGAGTCTCTATGGCGTGAAGACATTTAATTTCATTTTCATTTGTAAGTTTCATCTTCATGTCTTCTAGAAGACTTAAAATTTCTTGCTTAACTTGACGCTTAATAATTTCTTCGTCGGGGGGTGGGACATAGTCGTAATCTTCAAACATGGCTTTTTGAGAAGAAGACATGCCATTAGGATCATCAATACTTAAATGCCTGTTTCTCCTTTTAAGATGCTTTCTAGTGTTTATGATAAACCAGTTTTTTGCCACTACATTAAAATAAGAAAAAGCTTTAGTGCCTCTAGAGGGATCCCATTTATGCAAAGTCTCAAACATAAAAGACACACAATCAACCCTGAGTTCTTCTGCAGTACAGTACGGTGACTTGAAACCGTAAACATATATCAAATTTTCAGCTAGTTTGTCAAAAGCAGGCAGTATTTCTTTTTCGTAGATTTTCTTTCTTACATCGTTATCTTCTTCCTGGCAATATTTTACGATTGATTCTCCGGTCTCTTTGGTAAAATACATATTTCTAGGAGTGCCAGGTCGCCTCCTTATCTTCTTTCTTCCCTTCATTTAACTTTCTACCTCCTGATCAGTCACTAGATTCGCTGACATTTCGTATGCTACTTCATGAAGAGAATCTCTAGCTTCTTCAATATCTTTTAAAACTAGTCTTACTTCAGGGCTGTCGTAAAATAAGGGCCTACTTAAAATTTCAGTTATCGTCTGGTGTTTCTCGTCTAGCGTGGCTATTCCTGATTCTATTGCATCTTGTACTTTTAAGACTGTAATAGCGAATTTTAAACAGTATACTGTTACAACTACAGCGTACAAAGTTACCAAAGTTAAAACTATCCAGAAATAAGTCAATCTAAAATCTCTTTTAAGACATTGTCATACAACTCATTAATTTTTTCTTGTGAATATTCTTCACGCAATATCTTACTTAATTTTTCAGCCCATTTTCGAGGTAGTGAGTTGTTATCATAGAACTTTTGAATTTTCCTTTTGAAGTCACCTTCGTCTATTTCAGCCCACCTCATACCTTCTAAGAATATGTTTTTGTCTAATTTTTCTTGACTTACAGGCTTAAGTGTGTTTTCTATTTTGACCCATTTGCCCTTATTTAAAAACTCGGTGTGTGCTGACCAGTCAGTTGCTATGACAGGTAAACCTGTGACAGCGGCTTCTAAAAGAGGCAAGCCAAATCCTTCCCCTCTTGTGGCAGACAAATATGCTTTTACTTTTTTACTCTTATAAAGTTCGTTCATTTCAGAGCGTGTCATACCTCCATGAAGAAGATAAATGCTTGGTGCTCCTTCGTGATTAAGTTCTTGCAAAACAGACTGCAGCAGACCTCTTGTCATCTTTTTGTCTATCTCTGTGTCTCTTCCTGAGTTTGTTTTTATTATTAAGCCTACGTCTTCATTACCTTCAAATGCTTCTTTGAACCACTTGATTAAATAAAAAAGGTTTTTTCTATCTGTAGCAGGTCTATTTCCAGTCAACACACCTACTGTTAAAAAATTAAAGTCAGTTTTTAATAGTCTCGAGTAAGGATCTTTCTTTGGTTTTTTAGAAAGCTCTGAAAAATAAGCTTCAGGAATAACTTCAATGTCTGTTATAGCATTTCCTTTTTTTGTCAAGCTTTTTTTTGTAAATTCAGAGGGGACTATTACTTTGTCCATTTTATTTACATGTAAATTTGTCCAGTTTGGATTTGCAAAGTCTGTCTCAACACCAGCAGTTACACCAATATTATATTTTCCTAAGCTTGCATCCCACTCATTAGGAAGTTGAACTTGTATTGTGACGTCGTATTTCTTGTTAGGATCAAAACTAGATGAGCCTACAATATCACCGATCAAACCTTCACATGAGGATCTATTTAAATACCATGGAGTCATTCCCCAATGCAACGGCTGAACGGCAACTTCAACATTCTTAGTCTTAAGATACGAAAAAATTTGACGGGTGTGAACACCGTACCCTGACTTTGTTAAAACAGGCCCTCTTAATAGAACAGTTTTCATACAGACACCTCTTCTAGAGTCCATCTTTTTTTATTATTTCCTTTAAAATCTTCTATTGCTTTCTTCATTGTCCGATCCCATTCATCTATTGTTTTTTGATATCCAAACTCCGACAAAGCATACCTTCTAGCTTTTTGCCCTAATGCTTCTCTTTCTTTTTTGGGCATTGAATAAATTTTGTAAATAGCATCTGCTGCTTCATTAACGTCTATGTAGTCCTCATATATGTAAGGAACACCTTGAGACCCTACCAAAGATTTACACCTTACTTCTAAAGCCACACCGTTTTCTGATCCGTCCCGGTGATCTACAACCTGCCTAGTTAAACCGCCGGTCTTTGTAGCAATTATAGGTTTTCCGCAATTCATTGACTCTAGCGTTGCTAAACCAAAGCCTTCTGCGTAAGATATGTTAATGCAGGCATCCGAGATATTGTGAAGCACGTTCATTTTTTCGAACTCTATTCTTTGGTTTGAAAAAACTACTGAGTTTGTTATTTGCAAGGCTGAAGCTGTTTCAAGCAGATTAGGGCCCTCGTTGTCTCTAGGATCTGTGTGCATTAACAAGATAGCATCATCTCTATTATGTCCTTCTGATTCTAATTTTTCTAGAAAAATCTTCCAGGCCCACAAAACATCATTTGGTCGCTTTCGCCTTGCATTTCTGTTTACCCAAAACAAAACAAATTTTTCTTCTGTTCCTGGGCCTAAGATATCTCTTTTGTATCTTTTTATTTCAGAGTTTCCTATCGGAAAAAATATGTCTTCCGGAAGAGAATGAGGTATGAAGTTTGTCTTTTCTGGAAACTTTTCTGATACCATCTTGTATGTCATGTGAGAGTGGCAATTTATCAAGTCTGTTGACTTGTAGATAGGGGAATTATATTCCGGAAACGGATAGTTGTCCCAAACATGCCAGTATACAATAGGGCAAACTTCTCTTATTTCGTCTTCTATTTCAAAAAGCCATGTAAAGAATCTTGGGTCTGTGAAAAGAAATATTGCATCGGGTTCTTCTGATATGATGGACTGCATTATTAAATTTCTGTCACCAAAACCATCAATAGGTTTGATGATAAAATCAGGATTGACCTGCACAACATCATAGTTTGTATGCTTAATTGCAGCTCCGAATTGTCGGAATGACCAATTGCCTTTTTTTATTAAACCTTCAAGTAGAAACCTAGTTTGACAACCCACCCCACTAGTGCTTAGTGCGTGGTCTGATAGTACTAATATTTTATATTTTTCTTTCATGATCGAATATTATCCTGAACTTTCAACTAGTAAATTTAGTATGCCACTATGTACAGTGGATAGTATCTTTAAATTCGCAGAACTTGCATGCCTCTCTATTTTTAAGCAAAAGCCCTGACTTTATTCCTTTTATTGCGCTTCTTACAAGCTTTTGAGACTTTTCCATGGAGGTAGGTCCAGCTGATACATTTATCAGTTGAACTGATTTTTCTATTTTTGTCTTTTTCTTCAACAAAACAAAACCGCAGGAAATGTCTCTACTTCTTAGTTGCATTTTTTCAGACCAAAAAGATTTGTACAGCATCAGCTGTGCTTGCATTAGAAAGTCTTGACGTTTTTCTTTTGACCAACCTCTCGGAGAAGAAGTTTTCCAGTCTATTATCCAGGCTTTCTTTTTACCATTTACTTTAGAAAGTATTATAGCATCAATAAAGCCTTTAAATTTTTCACCTTCAGCACCTTGAATGTCTTCGTAAAGCTTATGTTCTGCTTCAATTGACTTCCACTCTCCAAAATTCTCATCCATGAAACTAGGCAATCTAGTAAGACAATTACTTGCAGATTCTTTCCAAGAATCTAAGTTGTCGTGTCTGTATTTCCAGCCTTGCTTCTGTGCGTTTTCAGTTTGCTTTTTGATATACTGACCAGAGTCAAATCCGTGTTTTTCCCATGCTGCTTCTATCTTGGTCTGGCAGCTGCTTATGTTCATTTCTTTAGTGTTTAAGAAGTTTTCAATTGTGTCGTGGACTATTGTCCCGTAATGCAAATGAGGTGACTCTTCCTGAATAGATAATTTATCTATGTGAACCAACTTGTGTCGCCATGGGCACTCTTTCCACATTTTTACTTCTGAGAATGATACGTGAGGTTTACCGGTCGGCAAAACAACTAATTCGTTTATTGTTTGCATTTATATTTCCTTACTTTTATACAATTGTACTAAAGAAAAATAAAAAGTTCAAGTAAGGTTCCACCATGATAACGTACGGTCTAAACCATCCCAAAAAGAAACTTTAGGCTTGTAGTCTAAGTCTCTTACAGTAGCTGAAATATCTGCCTTAGTGTGCATGACGTCTCCTGTTCGGAAAGGAGCTTTTTCAATATTTAAACTTCCAAATTTTTTCTCTAAAAAATCTAAAATTTCATTATTAGAGACTTTATCTCCGCACGCAACGTTATAACACTCGCCTTTAAAAGACTTTTTAGAATTAGCTGCCAGCAGATTTGCATTAACGACGTTGTCAACATAACACATATCTCGAGATTGCTCTCCCGTGCCGTCGCTTCTTAAGGACGAGCTATTTTTTATTGCATGACACCAAGCTGATATTGCTGTTGCGTAAGCTGACCCTCCGAACTGGCCTGGCCCGAAAACATTAAAGTACCTAAGTGAAACAATATCGACATCATAAAGCCTGCATGACATTTTAATATAGTCTTCTACAGCGCTTTTTTGCCAAGCATAAGGAGACTTTGGGTCTTTAGGATGGTTGTTTGGTGTAGGAAGGGTTTTCGCTCCTCCGTAAACAGAAGAAGAAGAAGAAAAAATTAACCTCGATATGTTTCCTTTTCTTGCAGAATCTATTAGTTTAATTGTTCTAAAAACATTAGATTCAGTCGTTTCTACTGGTTTTTCAACTGAGTAGGCGACTCTAGGGATAGCAGCTACGTGAAATATTGTATCAAATTCAGAATCTTCTATCCTTTTTAAAATTTTAGGGTCTGAATGGCATGTGTACATGTACTCAACGTCTCTATTTTTATCAAGCACGTCTAACCAGTCTTTTCTCGAGCTTGATAAATTGTCTACAACAGTCACTTTACACGTTTTTTTTAATTTTTCAACTAGCCTTGATCCAATAAAACCTAGGCCACCTGTAACTAAAGCTTTTTTCACTCTTTACCTCAATAAGAATTTATAATATCTTTTAAATGTATGGTAGGTCGCCAGTTCAAGTCTTTTATTGTTAAAGATATATCTGCCAAAGTTTCTCTAACTTCAGTTGGACGCTCTGTAATGTACTTTACTTTTCCGCCAATCATTTCAGAAACTTGATTTATTGTGTAGTTTTTTCCTGTGCCGATGTTGTATATTCCGAAACTTTTTGATTCACTCAACTTAATGGCTTTGATATTTGCTTCAACTACATCATCAATATAAGTAAAGTCTCTTTTTTGATTTCCGTCGCCTACAATTGTCATCTCTTGCCCGTTAGCAGCTTGACGCTTAAAAAGCCCTATTACCGGGGCATATCTTCCTTTTAGTGGCTCTCTAGGCCCGTACACATTAAAGTACCTCAAAACAGTTGAGTTTATATCATACATTTGACTGTAAAGTTTGCATATATGCTCGCCCATCCACTTTGACATGGAATATGGGTTTAAACAATCAGAAGGCATGTTAGGTTGAAATGGAACTTTGTTATGCTTTCCGTATAGAGAAGATGTTCCGGAATACACAAATCTTTTAATATTTTCAGATTTAGACCACTCTAAAACTCTTTGAGTACCAACGACATTTACTTCAAAACATTGGTTTGGTGAAGAAACTGTAGGCTGTATTCTACTTCTAGCTGCTAAATGAAAGACATAGTCAGCTCCTACAAAAGAGTCACTACAATCGTCACTGACTATGTCTTTCTTGCTATATTCAGCTTTATCATTAAACCAAAATTTTTCATTTTCAGGTGCAGAAAGATCATCTATTACACAAACTGTGTGTCCAAGTTCGACTAATTTGTCAACCAAATGACTCCCTATGAAGCCACACCCTCCTGTGACAACTGACTTAGTCATCAGATATTGCTCTTCCCTTCATTTCTTCCCAGTCTCTATTACTTCTTATTCGGGTATTAAAACTCTTCACTTCTTCAAAAAGGCTGGGGTTTACGTCTGCGTTTTTAGCAAAATAAATCATTGCAGACAAATCTTTAGGAAAGCAATGGCCACCATAACCAAAGTCACCATCTGGCCCTGGTACAGCTAAGTGTGTGTTTCCAATGCGCTTATCATAAAGTGCATACTCACATACTTTGTCATAGTCAACATCGGACTCTTTGCATATTTGGTACATTTGATTGCCAAATGTTACTTTTGTTGCCAAAAAACAGTTTGTAAAATATTTTACCATCTCTGCTGTTTTTGTACCGGTCTTTACTATGGGTATTTCCGGAAAAACCTTTCTAAACATTTGTTTAATTTTTCCAGTTGCAGGCCTAGGACCTCCTATTATAATTCTTGTTTGGTTTTTAAAGTCTTCAAAAGAATTTGCTTCAGTTAAAAATTCAGGACTAAAGCATATAGGGAAATTATAATTTTTTGAAATGCGATCGGTAGTACCGGGTGGAACTGTAGACTTTATGACAACTATAGGCGTGTTGTTTTTTCTATTTCGGTCTATGTTATCAATCACTTTTTCTAGAAGCCTAGTGTCACACTCGCCTGACACTCTCATTGGTGTTGGTATGCAAGTGAAAATAATACTTGCATCTCTGCAAACAGTCTCTAGCGTAGCGTTTGCTTTTTCTTCTACGATATCGTAAGTTAAAACTTCATAGCTTTTTTGTAGGCCATTTTTTATTGCTGATCCTACAAAACCTTGTCCTATAACCCCTATCTTCACAACATCTCCTTTTGTTCTTTTAAGTCAGACTCATACATATCAATTGCAAGAGAATTAAAAGTATACCTGGGTTTCCAACCTAAAATTTCTTTTGCCTTAGTAGGATCACCTAGAAGTAGCGGAACTTCATGAGGTCTAAAAAGCCGTGGGTCTATTTCAACGTGCTTTTCAATGTCTAGTTTAGCATGGTTGAAAACCACTTTTAGAAACTCCTTAACTGTGTAGGTTTTGCCTGTGGCTATTACATAATCATCTGGTTTGTCTTGTTGCATCATTAACCACATGGCCTCTACATAGTCCTTAGCATGACCCCAGTCTCTTTTGGCATCTAAATTTCCTAAATAAAGTTTTTCTTGCAACCCAAGTTTAATTCTTGCTGCTGCTCTTGTAATTTTTCTAGTGACAAAAGTCTCGCCTCTCCTAGGAGACTCATGATTAAAAAGAATGCCGGCACAGCAAAACATATCATAGCCTTCTCTATAGTTTCTCATTAGATTGTGAGAAAAAACTTTTGCACAAGCGTATGGACTAGCCGGCATTAAAGCTGTATTTTCATTTTGTGGGTGTTCAGGATTATCTCCGTACATTTCAGAAGAGGAAGCCTGGTAAAACTTTGCGTCAGGTTTGAGTAACCTCACAGCTTCTAAAAGTCTTAAAGCACCCATTGCAACAATATCAGCTGTCTCTGCTGGACAGTCAAAACTTACTCTTACATGAGACTGAGCTGCCAAATTATATACTTCGTCAGGCATGTACTTTTTAATAAGCTCATACATCCAACCAGTTTCGTGCATAGAACCATAATAGAGAAACAAATTATCATCTTCAAAAAGATGATCAATACGATCTGTGTTTATTAAGCTAGTTCTTCTTTTAACACCAACAACTCTATAGCCCTTTTCTAAAAGAAATTCTGCTAAATAAGAGCCATCCTGACCTGTAATTCCAGTAATTAGTGCTGTCTTCATTTTGACATCCCCCTAACGTTGGGTTGATTTTCTAAGAACCAGTTGCATGTCATTTCTAAACCCTCCCTTATGGAAGTGTAGTTCTCAACGCTCCACCCTAGACTTAAAAGATTTTTGTTACAGCTAGGTTTTCTATACTGACCGTTTGGTAACTCACTGTCCCACAGGGCTTCGCCCTTGTAGTCTAAAATGTCACTTATAATATTAACAACATTTTTAATACTGTATTCTCCTACGTTACCAATATTGATGGGTTTCTCTGAACTGTAATTTTCAGCTAGAAACACTAAAACTTTTGCTATATCATGTGAGTATGTAAACTCTCTTAAAGGGCTTCCGTCACCCCAAAAAACAGGCTTTTTATTGGTAGTTTTTGCTGTGTAAATTTTTCTAATAATAGCAGGAATCACATGTGAATCTTCTAGGTGAAAATTGTCATTAGGTCCATAAAGATTGTTAGGAACTGCACAAACAAAGTCGCAGCCAAACTGACTTCTAAAAGCTCTGCTCTGTACGTCTAGCATTCTTTTGGCATACGCGTATCCAAAATTACTATGGTGAGGTGGGCCTTTGTGTATTTGATCTTCAGTTAAAGGATAGCTTGCATCGTCTGGGTACACGCATGTGGATAATAGTGAGACAACTTTTCTTACTTTTTCGTCTAGGCACACATTCAAAACAGATGTGTTTATTTGTATGTTTTCTCGATAGAAAGTGCCTACGTTTTCTGCGTTGCTTTTTACCCCTCCGACCTTTGCTGCTAAGTGAATGACTGAATCTGGCTTTATTTCTTTGACAATTTTACTAAACTGACTTTCATCTGTCAAGTCAGCGTCTTTTCTTCCTATCGTAATGATCTGATGCTCTGTTTTTAATTTATCAAAGCATGAGCCAAGCATGCCTGTCCCACCTGTTACTAAAATTCTCATAAAATTTCTCTAAGGTTGTACAGGCATGAATAATTGTTTTGAACTTTAGGTTCAAAAAACTCTACTTTGGTATCACCAAATTTTTCTAAGTCCAAGTAATCTTTTCCCATTTGGCCAGAGAGGTAAGTAGATGCGCCAACATTCTTACAAATACTAACTAAGAGATCTGTGCTCTTTCCGGAGCATAGGACTTCTGATGCTTTTATCATCGGAACGTCAATCTTCAAAACTTCTCTTATCCACTCTATTCCCTTAACGTTGACATCACACAGATTTGTTGAGTTATAAAAATGGGTCAGATCAACACCTAAGTTATGCTTAACTCTTTGGATTACCTTTTTTCTCCATGGATTGATTTTATCATCTACTAGTTCAATATCTTTAATAAGCATTGAATTGCTTTTCTTAGGAACCGCAACACCGAACCACTCTTCTTTACCCTGTTTTGAAAGATATTTGTTTCTATTCTGGAAATAATTTTTTTTAAACTTTACATTGTCTAAAATAACAAAAAGATCTGCCTCTTTCATTTTTTGAAAGAACCCCATATATGGAAAATGTTCAGGTTGGTGTATAACAACTTTCATTTCACATTACCCATTTATGAATTTCAAAAACTTCAGCATACTGGACTCCAATTTCTATACCACATATTCGAGACTTAGACTTAAAATACTCTTGCCATGAGCCGCCTCTTTTGTCTATTTCACTTTTGTGTGACTTTATTGCATCCATTTTTTTGTCTATTTGATTCGATATATCTACATAAAAATTTTCTTTAAATTCTTTTGTAGAAACATGCCAGTTACTTCTGTATTTTAATATTTTGTGGTAATTTCTAGCACCAATAAATGTAGCCTTAGCTATGGCTTCATGATCTTGGTTTGCGTCACCATCCCAGTGTGTATAGATAATGTCAGGAGTGAACTCATCGACATATCGATTAATATCTTCTATAAGTCGGACATCGTACATGACTTTCTTTGTTTCATAATTTAAGCAGTCAACTTGGTTTACTCCTAAAACTTCTAAAGACTTTTTAGACTCATTAGCAGCTCTTTTCTTCGTCCTTATAGTCTTGCCATTATAGTCATTATATCCACTATGAGTAACTAGAAGAATTCTGACTTCATCACCACCCTCTACGTGCCGGGCAATAGTGCCCCCAGCTCCGAGTTCAGCATCGTCGGCGTGTGCGGATATTACTAAAACTTTAGATTTCATACTTTTTGATCATAAAATTCTTGCAAAAGCTTAACAATAGAATCAACACCAATTTTTTTTATTTGAATTCCATCAATGGGTAGTTTTTCAATTTCTTTCTCTATGGAAAGTGGTGCATAATCTTTAACATTCCAGTAATCATGACACTCAGAAAAGGCTGCCTGAAGATCTGAAATTTTAACTTCGTAGCATGAATCAATACTGACTATTTTGTTCACAGACATTGAATCAGCAATCTTTTGTACAATTTCTTGTATTGTTGAAAAATAACGCGTAGCAACTCTGTTAACCAAAAGAGGTTCTTTTCTTTTAACTAAGTCTTCCCAAACTTCTAAAACACTTTCTGAGGAAAACAAAAAATTTACGCCTCGAAAAACTCCAAACCCTGCGTCTAAAAACATTTCCTCCATAAGCTTTTTTGTCATTCCGTAAGTTCCACTTGGTTCTTCTGCTTTGTCTGTGCTTATGGCTAAAACATTTCTAACATCACACTCTATGGCTATGTCCAAGACATTTAATGACCCTACCACATTTGTTTTAATTGCTCTCGTTGGATTATTCTCACAAATACCTACGTGTTTTAAAGCTGCCGCGTGAATTATAGTGTCTACACTATTTTTTTGAACTATTCTTTTTAGTTGATTTTTATCAGAAACAATGTCAACATTGAAAAGCTTTACGTTTGTTAGTTTATGGCTTTCTACTACTCTTTCTAGTTTTTTAGTATTAGATTCAGACAAACAAGTTCCAATAACACTATAGCCTTTACCAGATAAGTGCTTGACTAAATACTTTCCTAGAAAACCGGAAGCTCCGGTAACTAAAATAGTTCTCATTTTTATGCTTTCTACGTTATTGTTCTTAAGAATTGTATCAAGCCAACATTTTGATGTTCAAAATTAAATTTTGATTCTACGTAGTCTTGCAACTTTTTTGACATGCTGTTTCTTAAATCAGTGTTTTCTATAAGACTTTTTAAGCTTTTTTCCCAAGCACTTGAAGAATGACAAACAAAGCCTCGGTCGTTGTTCAGAGTTTGAAAAGCTGATGGGTAAAAGTCTGCAACAACTGGTATGCCCAGCTTGCCAAAAACAATAATGCGCCCGGGATTTGTCGGCATCTTAAATCTTAAGATATAATCATCAGGGGAGTAGTTGTACTCGTTAGGTCTATCGTGTGAGAAAGGTTCTTCTTCTTCGAAAGGCATTCTGTTAGGTGAGATTCCAATGTCACACTGACTCAGTGACTTTTCATAAACACCTGGGCTCCATGGCACATGTGTTACTTTTACATTTTTCGGATACCACGACTCATTTCCTGTGGGTGGTGGCCCATTGTACACTACGACTAATTCTATGTCGTATGAATTTCCCAAGCTTTCCAACGCAGGTGTAACAGCTTTTGACATGCTTTTTAAATGAATTTGATTTCCATGATATCCAATTTTTGTCACACTACTACATTGATGGTGTTTAGAAATAGAATTGAAACTGGGGTATTCTACGTAACGATGTATTGGCTTTTTTAATTTTGACCAATAGTCTTCCATTTCAATGCTGTCTACTATTAAAAAATCACATTCTTTTGCGCTATCTAAAACTTTAAAATTTCTAGGATCTATCAGGCCTACTTTTGTCTTAGGTGATAGATCTTTAATTTGCTTAACAACTTGGTGATCATAAGTCATGACTAGTATTATGTCGTACTGACGCAGGTCAATATTAGGATCATAAAAAGAAACTTCTTCAGCGAGCTTCATTCCATTCCAATAAAAGTCAGATGCTGCTGCATTTATTTGTGTAGTAAAAAATCCTACTTTCATTGCTTTTCAATCTCCTCAATACAGCTTCTATAACTCTTTAGATACCCCTGTTGACTGAAAGGTTTCGCGTGCTCTAAGCTGTTTTTTACTAATAGTTTGTAATCTTCGTCATTTATCTTCGAAGCTATTTTTATTTTTTCTTCTATTTCAGAGACTAAATCTTTTTCATCGCTCATCGACAGGCCATCATGCATGTCTTTGACTATTATTCCTGTCCATGGATTGACTACAGGCACTAGACCTGCTTTCATAGCCGTTGCAACAGAAGTACAGCATCCCTCGGCTGCTGAATGGAACACGACGTAAGAGCATCGGCTAGCCAGATTATTAAAAAGCGCGCCTCCAGGCTCTATAAAACCATGATAAGTAATATTTGAACTTCTCTTTATTTTATCCTCATACTGTTCCATAAATGATTGCTCAGGAGGTCCGCATATATGAAGCTTCTTGTCAGAATTTTTTAAGAAAGCTTCTACAACTACGTCTACTCCTTTGCAAATTAGTCCATTTCCTGCAAAACATAGAAATTCATTTCTATTTCTAGACTGATTCCACTTTTTTTTAAACTGCACTCTATTGCTAATTGCTGGGTAATAACTCAGGACAGGTTTTTTGTATTTTAAAAAGCTATTATGACTCTCTGTGTTTTTTTCGCCTATGCACATTATAAAATCAGTGTTTTTGATTATTTCTTCAAAAGATTCTCCACAGACTTTTTCCACAGTTCTCATTGGAGGTGCATATTGACCGGTTCGGTTTTCAAAAGTTTTATATCTATACAAGACTTTTTCATTTGAAGTATCGGGTTGTGGCCCCTGCGCTAACAAAACTCTTTTTTTTGCTTTTGAAGACTTAGAATATTTTACAAATTGGTCTCCAGAGTTTCCTACACCCAACCCTATGAACAAGTCATATTCACGGTCAGGGCTCCAATCTTTACAGCCACGATCGATGACGTCTACTGAATATCCCATTTCACAAAGAATTTCTACAGCCTTCAGTATCTCCCAATTATTAGTATGCCTATAATTTTCTATGTTCATAAAGAAAGGTTCAGTCTTGTAATACATTGCCGCGGTCTTAGTAGGAACTACTCCTTTTAGACACAAACCTTTTATTACGTTCATTTTCTCTCCAGGATAGAGGCAAACTGATACAATCCGGTTTCTTGTGGTCTTTTGGCAACAATAACTTTTTGAGTTTTGTATCCTAATTTAGAAAATAGATCTTCATAAAAGCCTCTTAGAAACCCTATAGAAAGGGACGAAGTATCTTCTAATTTATAAAATTCATTTCTTCTTTTTTGCCAGTTTGGGTTTTGGTCATAGTCAAAAGGTTCAGACTTTACATTGTAAATTACCACGACGTCGTCTTTTGCAATAAGTCTAAAATTCTGTATTATGTCAAAATGTTCACAATACTCCAAAAATTCTCCATAGCAGTTCATCGGATTATCAAAAACTACAATATCAAATTTTTCTTTTTCTATCTGAATTAATTCGTGAGAGTCACCTATTTTGACAATTGTTCCTTCTGGCAAATTATCAATCAAACTTTCCCTGAAAGTTTCATCAACTTCCCAAGCATGTGTTATTTTAACTAATTTCGAAATAGCTTTAGTTTGCCAACTTCCATCTCTAGCAAATACATCCAAAAGGCTTTTTTCTTCAAAGTCAAAATTATTTAGTGACTTTATGATTTCTTTAATTCCCGAGTCCCTCACAGTTTTGTAAACTCCAAAACGTACCTACCTTTTGATCCCACTCCTAGATTTTTAGTAAGCTTAAAACTAGGAAACGCTGTCTCAAATACTTCAACCATCTCTTCCAAACTGTTAAACCTCCATGCAGAGACTTGCTGCCACTCTCCTTCCGGGCCGTCTGGTTGAGTTCCATTCTCGTGTAGACGGCACTCTATAATAAATCTATTGCATGAGTCTACTATTTTTTTAGCATTTTCTTGTTGGTTTCTAGTGTGATGAAAAACAGAAAAAAGCATGATAGTATCATAACTTCCAATTTCGTCAGTGTGGTCTAAGTCTACATGTCTGTATTCTATGTCTTTACCTTTAATGTTTGTCATCATCTTGGAAAGTGTTATGATATGAGGATCGTTGTCAATTCCGACTACTTTGCAGCCTCGTTCATACAAATACTCACACAAGAGTCCGTTATTACAACCGATGTCCAAAATCCGTTCTTCTGCTTTGAATTCTAAGTCTTTTAAGAGGTCACCTCTTTGGTCTACAGTTCTA
>MDSZ01019109.1_pt1 | contig 16730 bp, 16 predicted proteins | sample 811201 | NCBI WGS metagenome assembly MDSZ01 (sample SAMN05326647, study PRJNA326480) | marine metagenome | isolation source: seawater | place: Indian Ocean: North | collected 2010
TACAAGTAAATGATCGATACCAGGTGATTTAAATAAACCTCCAAAAGATCCTAATTCACTAACAACGTCTTTAGTATTTGTTGATTTAACTTTTTTTCCAATTTTTTTTAACGAAGACATCATTTTATCTATGTCGACACCTGCTTGAGCATATGCTGATTTATTTTTTTTTGTCATCTTATCCTTTATATTAATTTAATAGGATCTTTATCATATTTTGATATTTTAATTTTAATATTTTTGTCGATCTTAGAACTGATCATTTTTTTATAAATTTTAAGAAAACCTCTTTCAGTATGTGTATGTTCAGATAGTATTACGTGAATTCCATTTGCGTTTGCAGATAGTATATTATGATGACTCATTTCTCCAGTAACATAACAATCAGCATTAATATTTTTTAAAATATCAGATCCTGCTCCAGCACAAAATGCAACGCTTTTAATTTCTTTATTATTAACTGGTCCAATTCGTAAATATTTTAAATTTAAATATTCTTTTATTTTTTTTGAAAGAAGATTAATTGTTATTGATTTTTTTAGATGAACTATTTTAGCACAAGGTAAAGGATTAATTGTTGATGTGTAAACAGTTTCAATTGTATCTTCATTCAAACTTTTTGCTAACCAATCATTAATACCATTTTCAATATTATCAAGTGCTGTATGAGGAGAATAAACAGCTATATTATTTTTAATTAAATGAATTAAAATATCATTTTTTTTATTATTACAATTAATCTTATTAAATGAATTAAATAAAAAAGGGTGATATGAAATAATTAAATTTATTTTATTTTTTATTGCCTCTTTTAATACTGCTTCTGTTAGATCAATTGTTAATAAAATATTATTAATTTGTATATTTTTTTTACTATTTAACAACAAACCTACATTATCCCAGTCAGCAGCAAGATTTAAAGGGGACAATTCATTTAATAAAAAAACAACTTTATTAATATTCATAAATATCAGATTATATTTTTTTGTATTTAAATTAAATGATTATTAATCAATTTTACATTAAAACCTACGGTTTCTTGGATACATTTTTATATAAACGCTAATGTCATAAGAAATGTTACAAACAAAGCTACCGTTTCAACAATACCAATTGAAATAATATTATTAACAAGACCTTCACCTGTTTCACCAATAGAATCATTTGCAGCCGCCGAGGTCTTTCCTTGATACCACGCGGAAAATCCTATTGCAATTCCACCAACTATACCAGCCCCTAATAATGCCGGCCATATTGCATGCATTACAGGATCTTCAGCAAAGCCCTTATAGAAAATAGCAAATAATAAACCATAAATCGTTTGTGATAGAGGAGCTCCAATAAAAATTAATAATGTAAATGGTGCTGGTTTTCCTTGTAAATAACATTTTTTCCATGCGCCAATTCCTGCCATTGCTGCAGTACCTGTTCCTAAGGCTGACCCAATTGCAGCAAATGAAAATGCAATGGCTCCACCAAGTTTAATCATTGCTGGTGCTAATTCTTCCATACTTTCTTACCTCCTTAATAAATAATTAATATTTAGATATCCTACTAAATGGTTTATAACTAATTCCTGCCCATTCAATTCCAGCGTGACCTGAAAATTCTAATGTATTAAGTCTTATACCGTGTACCATTACTCCCATAACAGCAAGTATAATATTTAATGTATGTCCTGCAAATAAAATTAAAACAGCTCCAAATGTTAAATTATTATCAAGATTTGAACCTAACGCTATTTTATTAAAAGCTAACGCAATTTCTAATGAAGCTGTTCCAACAGCATATAATCTTATATATGAAATAATATCTACAAAATTGCTTATTATATCTAAAAATAATGTAACTATTCCTATATATGCTTTGGTTAATAATAATCCTGCAAAAACAAACATAGATCCTAAAGCAAGAACCATAAGTTTATAATTATTAATTAAAACAAACCAATTCCATGAAGGATCAATTACTAAGCCTAAAACAAAAATATATAGTGATAAACTACAAAAAAACCAACCTAAATCAATTAAGCATGATGAGGAGTTAATCTTTCTAATAAAATTCCAAATCCTGGCAATAGATAAATGAATTAATCCAATTGAAAAACAAATAAACATAATATTATTTGTAGCAATTTTTTTATTCCAAATACTGTACGTCGATTCCCAACCTGTTAAAAATGGATTTGTTAATACCTGAAGAGATTTAGGCAAATTCTCAATTGGTATTCCAAAATAATTACCTGTCAGCATGCCTAGAATAACTGTACAAGAACTCATTATTAATAAAAGGTTTAGACCACATTTGATCTTCGGTTGTTTAAATTTAAATTTAGCAAATAAAGTTGTGAGTAAAAATAATATTCCATAACCAGCGTCTCCAATAATAAATGCAAAGAAAATACTCAGGAAGATTAAAAAAACAGCACTGACATCTAATTCTTTATATCCTGGAAGAACTGCAATTATATCTAGGGCAGATTTTATTGGGGATACCCATTTTGGATTTTTTAATAAAGTAGGGGGGTTATCATCACTTGTAACATCAGAGATTTTATAAGCCCAACCCTTAACTTCAGCTGCTTTTTTAAGTTCTGCAATTCGATCTTGTGGGACAAACCCTTTTAAAAACAATATATTATCAAAACTTTCCATTCCATATTTAACCGATTGAAAATTATAATCATCATATGCATTATCATTAATCTTATCTAAGCTATTCATATAGGATGAAAGATTACTTATTTTTACTTTTAACTCTTCTATTTTTTCACGAGTTTTTTCTAATTCACTAAATAATTCAGTTAATGAATTTTCTGGTAACGTTATACCATCTATATCTTTTAGGAATTCATTTTTTGAGAATGAAATGTAAAAATTATCTGACTTGTTATTTCCAATTTTTCTTATAAATACGTCATTAGGGAAATTTAATTTTTCTTTTTTATTTAACTTAAATAATTTTACATATATCCCTTGAGAAACTAATTGTTTTACATCTTTTGGATTAAAATCGCCAAAGTCTTCAATTCGAATTATTTCATCTGTTATTTGCTTCTCTTTATTTTGAAATGATTCTAGATCATTATTTAGCAATAATGTTTCTTCTATTAAATTATCAATCTTATCATTTTTGATTTCATTATTTTTAAAAGAGCTTAAAATAACTTTTGTTTTTTCAATATCATCAATTTTTTTTGAAACTAATTCTAATTTTTCATTATTCGTTTCCTTAATTTTATCTAAATGTAAAACTTTTAATGAACGTAGTGATTCAAGCATTTCATCTTGATTACTTTGAGTACATAAAACTACAATTTTTTTCATTTCAACGATCATCAACTTTTTCCTTTTGCTATTTTTGATCGCGCAACGGCTGCAGTTTGTTGATCACCCATAAAAATTCTTATAATTCTAATATTTTCTTTAGCTTCAGGAATTTTAACTTTTTCAAAAAGATTAACTCGTTGAGTTGTAGTTCTTAATTCGTCCATTAATAGTTCATACTGTTTTTGAAGTATTTTTCTTTCAATTCGCAATGTAATTAATTGCTTTAAGGTATCAATACCATAATCAATCCATAAGGGCGTTAAGGAAATATTAGGAATAATATCATTAAATATTATTTTTTTTAAGATTGGTATATTTACTCCTGCTATATTCCCTTTTATTATATCCAATGAACTTATTTCAATATATTGCTCTAAATCTACAGACTCGGAAAATAATTTAATCCATGGTTTCAGATTTTTTCTTTCCATATTTTCAATTTCAGACTTTTGTTTAATATCTTGATCGAGTTTCCTTATTTCCATTTGCAACTGTTGTTTTTTAAGTTGTAGTGTTGGTAAATATCTTTGAAATCTTTTCAAAGCATCACGTTGAGACTTTAATTCGTTTTTAGTTAGTTTTATCTTTGCCATTAAAAGCCTTATTTTTTGGGCCAAAATTTATCAGTTAATTTTGAAGAAATTCCTGTTTCAGATGGATCAAAACAATCAGCAAGAATTTTCCATCCTGAATCCAAAGCATCCTCTAAAGAAATATTAACTGTGATATCCATCATCTCTGACTCAAAACGATTTCCATAATTAAGTAGCTTCTGATCCCAATCACTCATCTTAAAACCCATAGATTGTTTTTCTAGTGTTTCTTTAAATGAAGCATATAATTGAATCATTGTATCCATTACTGTTCTATGATCTTCGCGTGTTTTATTATTAACTTGCTGTTTTAATCGACTAAGAGATCCAAAAGGCTCAATTCTTCCATTTTTTAAGTAAAATTGGCCTTCTGTAATATATCCAGTGTTATCAGGTACAGGATGAGTAACATCATCACCTGGCATAGTTGTCACAGCTAATATAGTTATAGAACCACTTCCTTCAAAATCAACTGCTTTTTCATATCTTGATGCTAATTGAGAGTACAAATCACCTGGATACCCACGATTGGAAGGAATTTGTTCCATTGTTATAGCAACTTCTTTCATTGCATCAGCAAAATTCGTCATATCAGTTAGAAGGACTAATACTCTTTTTTCCTGAAGAGCATACTGTTCAGCAACGGCTAATGAAGCATCAGGAACTAGTAAACATTCTACAGTTGGGTCGGATGCAGTATGAACAAACATAACAGTTCTAGACAATGCACCACTTTGATCTAATTTATCTCTAAAAAATAAATAGTCATCGTGTTTAAGACCCATACCGCCAAGAATAATGACATCAACTTCGGCTTGAAGAGCAATTTGTGCTAGTAGGTCATTATATGGCTCTCCTGCAACTGAAAATATTGGTAATTTTTGAGATTCAACTAGTGTATTAAACAAGTCAATCATTGGTATTCCTGTTCTTACCATATTTTGAGGTATGATTCTTTTCGCAGGATTAACTGACGGTCCTCCAATTTCGATCATATTTTCTATAATTTCTGGTCCATTATCACGAGCTTTACCTGAACCCGTAAAAACTCTTCCTAGTAAATTTTCAGAGAATGGAATTTGCATCGTTTTTCCAAGAAATCTTACTTTAGCATCAGTACCAATTCCTCTACCACCTGTAAAAACTTGTAGATAAACCATCTCATCTTCTAATCGAATTACTTGTGCTAAAGACAAATTATTATTTGAATCAACCTGGGCTAATTCTCCAGCTATAACATTAGAAGCTTTAATAACAATTACGTTTCCAGTTATTTGCTCAACTTTATGATAAACTTTATTTTGCATTATTTGTTACCTCCAAAACCATTTTTTTCCACTGCTTTACACATTTATTATAATCATCGGATTCATATTCAAATCCATTCATATCTCTACAGACTTGAGTTAATTTTTGAAAAAATGATCTTGCATCGTTTTTAGTTTCAAATATCAAAGAACTATCAAGTAAATTTAAAAGCATTTCAAAAGTATATCTTTGTCTTTCAACTGAGTTTGATGAGTCAACTTCATCAAAAGCATTTTGCTGTAAATATGTAGCATCAATATATTCGGATTTTAAATAAACTACAAAATCGTCTATTGAAGTACCTTCTTCTCCTACTACTTTCATCATTTGACCAACTTCATTTCCATTACGAAGTATTTGATTAGCTTTTGCTAAATCATCATCATCTACAACACTTGGATATTTACTCCAGCTTTCTAAAGGATCAACTGCAGGATATCTTCTAGCATCTGATCGTGCTCTAGAAAGACCATGGAATGCTCCAACAACTTTTAACGTTGCTTGCGTAACAGGTTCTTCAAAATTACCACCTGCTGGAGAAACTGTACCTCCAATTGTTACCGAACCAATATCTCCATTTTTTAACTTAACAATCCCACCTCTTTCATAAAATGATGCAATAACGGATTCTAGATATGCAGGAAAAGCTTCTTCTCCAGGAATTTCCTCAAGTCTTCCTGACATTTCTCTTAATGCTTGAGCCCATCTTGATGTTGAATCAGCTAATAGAAGAACATCTAATCCCATTTGTCTGTAATACTCGGCAAGAGTTACTCCCGTGTAAACAGATGCTTCACGAGCAGCAACTGGCATAGAACTAGTATTACAAATGATTAAAGTTCTTTCCATTAAGCTTTTACCTGTTCTTGGGTCAGTTAGTTCCGGAAATTCTCTTAGAGTTTCAACAACTTCTCCAGCTCTTTCACCACATGCTGCAACAATTACAATGTCAACTTCAGCATTTCTAGAAGTAATCTGTTGTAAAACAGTTTTTCCTGCACCAAATGGACCTGGAATACAGTAAGTGCCTCCTTTAGCAACAGGAAAAAAGGTATCAATCGTTCTTAACTTTGTCGCCATAGATTCTGTTGGACGCAATCTTTCTTCAAAACATTTTATTGGAACCTTGACAGGCCAATTTTGCATTATCATGCATTCTTTTTTGTTACCATTTGAGTCACTTATTGTTGCTATAACTTGATCAACGGTATATTCATCCTCATCTTTAATCTCAGAAACTTCCCATTTTCCATTTAAGTTAAATGGAACCATTATTTTATGTTCATATAAACCCTCTGGTACAGAACCTAGAGTATCACCTGAAACAACAGTATCGCCAACCTTAACTTTTGGAGTAAATTTCCATTTAATATCTCTTGGAAGGGGATCCAGATAAGTACCTCTTTTTAGAAAAAAACCGCATTCTTCAGCAAGAGCAGGTAATGGATTTTGAAGTCCATCAAATACCTGAGTTAATAATCCGGGACCAAGTTCTACAGATAACAATTCACCAGTGAATTCTACAGAATCACCAACTTTTAATCCGGTTGTATCCTCAAATACTTGTAACTCAGCATTATTACCTCTAATTCGAATGACTTCGGATTTTAATTTTAAGTTCGAGGATTCAATACAAGCGTATGCAACTTCATTTAAAATTACAGGTTGCTGAAAATTAACCTTTAATAAGTTTCCGTTTATTCCAATTATTTGACCAATATTTCTACTCATATTTAATCCTTCTAAATTAATAGTTTAAGTCTAAAACCTTGTTTGAATTTGTTTTATCTAAGATTACTTTTTCAATGTAATCATACCCATTATCATCATTCATTTTATTCCATCTAGAAACAATTTTTAACTGAAGAGCATATGAAATAATTTTTGAAAAACTAAAGAAATCATTTTCAACCATATCATTTAATGCATTAAAAAATATTTTATCAATTTCCATTTCAATTAATAAAGGATTATCAAGAGAATATGCTTTATTAAGAGCATTATCAATGCTTCCTGAATATCCTTCATGTTGATTAATTAGTTGTTTGGACTCAGTATTATATTTTTGACATCTCATTTTTAAAATAGAATTATTTATTTGAGTTTCAAGATTATAGTATTTATCTAAAAATTTATTTTTTGATATTTTTTTGTTATTTAAAAGATTTATAATTATCGACATTTCTTTATTATTTAGATGACAAGAACAAGAGCTAATAAATTCTTCTTTTGTCATACATTCAGAAAAATCTAAATTTAAAATAGGTAGGCTAGATACTAAGGAATAATATGACATTTGATCCTAATCTTTATTAATAGCTTCAGATACTATTTTTGCTAGTTCAGGTCTCAAAAATTCAGATAATGAATTAGTCAGAGACTCATTAGTATAATCAAGAAAAACTTGATTTTCCTTAAATTGAATTTTAAATCCACTTAAAATATTGCTATCGACTGATAAATCAATTTCATTTGAATTTTCTTTAGCAATATCTGATACAAATCCTATTAGATTTTTTGCATCAGATTCATTTAATAAAACAGATAATGATTCGTTTTGATTTTCAATTATTTTATTAATTAGCATCTTTAAATAATCATGCTTCAATTCTTTTTTAATACTAACATCCAATGTACTTAAAACTACTTTTTCACAACTTTGTCCAAGAGTAATAAGTAAATCTCTAGCCGCCTGATCAATAGCTGTTATAGATTTGTTTTTTAATGATTTAGCTTCATCTATAGCTTCTGATTTACTTTTTTCTGCTTCTGATTTAGCTTCATTTATAATTTTTTCTGCTTCTGATTTAGCTTCATTTATAATTTTTTCTGCTTCTAATTCAGCTTTTTCTACACCTTCTTTTTGAATTTGATCAATTAAATATTGAATTTCTTCAGCCATTCTTCCTCCAAACTAATTGTAATATATATATATCGATATAAATGGATTGAACTATAGATTCAAGCACCATTAACAAGAAAATACTATTTTTAATTTTTTTCATTATAAATATTTAGTTCTTTTAATAATTGTAAAGTAATTAATCCCGTGATTTCCAGACTTTCTACACTGATATTATTGATATTATCTTTTGATGTATGCCAATAATCATTTAGTAAATTTTTTGATCCAAAATGAAAATCAATAATATTTAATGATGGGATTCCAATTTTCATGAAAGGAACATGGTCATCGATGATAAAAGTATTTTTTAAGTGTTTAATTCTATTCTCAAATCCTAATTTTGTTTGAGATATTAATAGTTTATTTAATAAAATAGGGGATGTATTTCCAGGAATTGTATATTGAAGGTTTTTATCACCAACCATATCTAAAAGTATCATATATTTACATTTTTTATAGAATCCCGATTGTTTAATTTTATTAGAGTAATATCTACTTCCATGAAGTCCATCTCCTGGAATATAATTTCTTATCCCTTCTTCACCATCAAAAAAAATGAATTTTATTCCATAATTTAAATTCTGATTATTTAACACTCGAGCAAGCTCAATTAAAACACCACAACTTGATCCTGAGTCATTTGCCCCCTTAAAATTCTTTATTCCAGGCATTGTGTCAAAGTGAGAACCAATAATTATCCATTGGTCATTATTACAATTTATAGTACTTACTACATTTACCATTTTTTTAACGCCATCAGGTGTTGAGTCATTGAAAAATTGTAATTCTGTATCTATATTAAATGATTTTAACTTTTGATATAAATAATGAGCTGCTTTGTGTCCGTTTGGCGTTCCAGCATCTCTAGGAGAAATTGATATTAATTCTTTTACATTATTAAATGCATTAGACGAATTAAAATCTTTAAGTGAACTTGATTTAGCATCAGTAAAAGTTGTAAAGAATAGGATTATTATTAGAAAAAAATAATAATTCATATTATATAATGAATAATAACATTAATCATCCATACCAATTTTATCAGAACTCATTGTTTCAACTAAAGCGTCACATAGTTTTTTATCTTCTTTTAACAATTTTACAGCAGCATCTCTACCTTGACCTAATTGTTCTCCATCCATTGAAAGCCAAGATCCTTTTTTTTCAATTATTCCAGCTTCAATAGCTGCATCGATAATTGATCCTTCATAAGAAATACCTTCAGCATATAAAATATCAAATTCAGCTTGTGTAAATGGAGGTGCAACTTTATTTTTTACAACCTTAATTCTTGTTCGATTTCCATAAACATTACCGGTAGAATCTTTTAACTGTCCAATTCTTCTTATATCAATTCGAACAGAGGAATAAAACTTTAAAGCTCTGCCGCCTGGAGTTGTTTCAGGGCTACCAAACATAACGCCGACTTTTTCCCTAATTTGATTTGTAAAAATACAAATACATTTAGAATGGTTAATTGCTGCAACTAATTTTCTTAATGCTTGAGACATCAATCTAGCTTGTAATCCTACATGGGATTGACCCATTTCTCCATCTAACTCAGCTCTTGGGGCAAGAGCAGCAACTGAATCAACTACAACTACATCTAAAGTGTTACTTTTAACAAGAGTTTCGCAAATATTTAATGCTTCTTCACCTGAGTCTGGCTGAGAAACAAGAAGATTATCAATATCTACACCAATTTTTTTTGCATAAGATGGGTCTAAAGCGTGTTCAGTATCAATAAATGCAGCTGAACCACCTTGTTTTTGAGCATTTGCTATAATATGAGAAACTAGTGTTGTTTTACCTGATGATTCCGGACCATATATTTCAACTATTCTTCCTCTTGGAACTCCTCCAATACCTAATGCCATGTCTACGGTGAAGGCACCTGTTGAGATTGATTCAATTTTATTATCTGCAGATGAATCTCCTAATTTAACAATTGAACCTTCGCCATATTGTTTTTGAATTTGCAATACAACATCTTCAAGTGAATTTGAGGAACTACTTTTAGAACTTTTTGCCATCTATTATCTCCATTGATTTGAGTAAAGGCAATTTTTGTAGTTTTTAAATTACTTTACAAGACTTAATTTTATATTCCGAAGTCATCTGCTCTAACCATATCTGGTTCAACGCCTAATTGATCAACCATTTCATTGACACATTGAAGCATTATTGGTGGTCCACATAAATAATATTCAACTTCTGTTGGATCGGGGTGCTTATCTAAATATTCATCCAGACAAACTTGATGAATGAATCCTGTAGACCCTTCCCAATTGTCTTCAGGTAATGGATCACTTAAAGCAATATGTAAAGTAAAGTTAGGAAATTGTTTTTCAAGTTCTCTGAATTCATCAATATAGAATAATTCTCTTTCAGATCTACCCCCATACCAAAATGTAATTCTTCTATCTGTTTTTATTCTTTTTAATTGATCATAGATATGGGATCTCATTGGAGCCATTCCAGCACCACCACCTATAAAGCACATTTCTCTATCTGTTTCTTGTGCGAAAAATTCACCATATGGACCTGATATAGTTATTTTGTCACCCGGTTGCAGGTCAAAAACATAACTAGAACAAATACCTGGAGGATAATCTGTTCCTGGAGGAGGTGATGCAATTCTAATATTTAGCATGATAATATCATCTTCCAACGGAAAACTTGCCATTGAATATGCTCTAAAACAATCTTCATCATTGTTAGCAACTAAATCAAACATTTTAAATTGCTCCCAATCCTCCTTATATTCATCTTCAATCTTAAAGTTGCTGTATTTTAGATCTTTATAAGCAGGTACATCGATTTGAATATATCCTCCAGCTTTAAAGTCCAATTTTTCACCTTTAGGTAATTCTACTACTAATTCTTTTATAAATGTTGCAACGTTGTGGTTTGATCGAACTGTACACTCATATTTTTTAATATCTAAAATTTCAGGTTCGATCTCAAGTTTCATGTCTTGCTTTACTTTAAGCTGACAAGCTAATCTTACACCTTCCTTAGCTTCAGATTTCGTAACTGAACCAGCTTCAGTAGCAAGTAAATCTCCTCCACCTTCCAAAACTTTACACTTACACATTGCGCATGTTCCACCACCTCCGCATGCTGACGGAAGGAATATGTTTTCCTCTGACAATGCTGCTAAAAGAGATGCTCCAGGTTTAACTTCTAAATCCTTAGACCCATCATTAATTGATAATTTAGCCATTCCTTGAGGAACCAGTTTTTTGGCGGCCAACATTAAAATTGCTACAAGAGCCATAATTAAAATGGTAAAAATGCCAACACTAGTAAGTATGTAGTTAATGTTCATATTTTTTTCCTATTATTATTAATTATATATTCGTTAATTAAAGCAATACATTACATTACAGATCTATACCGGCAAAACACATAAATGCCATAGCCATTAATCCTGTTGTTATCATAGTTATTCCAAGCCCTTTTAGTCCATCAGGAATATGAGAATATCTTAGTTTTTTTCGTATAGCTGCAATACTGACGATAGCTAATAGCCAGCCTATGCCTGAACTAAAACCGTATACTGTTGACTCAAGTGCAGTATATTCTCTTTCAACCATGAATAATGATCCACCCAATATTGCACAATTAACAGTGATAAGAGGGAGGTAAATTCCTAAAGCATTATATAGCGGTGGAAAAAATTTATCTAAAACCATTTCTACCAACTGAACCATTGATGCAATTGTAGCAATAAAACAAATCAGATTTAAAAAAGTTAAATCCATTGTTGCAAAAAAAGAGTTTGCATTATTAGGAGTAATCCATGCAAGTGCGCCTGGTTTTAATAAAAAATTGTTTATCGCCCAGTTAGTAGGAACAGTAATGGTTAGAACAAAAATAACTGTCAGTCCTAAGCCTGTTGCGGTATCAACTTTTTTTGAACATGCAAGAAAAGTACACATACCAAGAAAAAAAGCTAACAATATATTCTCAACAAAGATTGCTTTAATAGCTAAATTTAAATATTCCATTTTTATTCCTCAACAAATTTATTAAGTGTTCTTTGAATCCATATTAATAAACCTAAAATAATGAATGCTCCAGGAGCTAGAAGAAGCAAACCATTTCCTTGAAAAGCTTCACCAATTAACCAATCATGATTAAATATTTTAAACCCAAATAACTCACCAAAACCAAATAGTTCCCTTACGGCTGCAACAGCTATTAATATCCATCCATATCCTATACCATTACCTAACCCATCCAAAATTGATTCTTTAGGACCATTTTGTAAAGCAAAAGCTTCTGCTCTCCCCATAACAATACAGTTGGTAATAATTAAACCTACAAAAACACTTAACTGCTTACTTAAATCAAATAAATAAGCTTGTAATAATTGATCAGCAACGATTACTAAGGAAGCAATAATGGACATCTCTACAATCATTCTAATTCCACCTGGAATATGTTTTCTTAGAAGTGAAATTATAAGATTTGATAAAGTTACAACAAAGGTTAGAGCAAGAGTCATAACAACTGCTGTTTCTAGCTTAACGGTTACAGCTAATGCTGAACAAACTCCTAAAGCAGCAACTGATATGGGATTATTATCAGAAAATGGATCAAACAATATTTTTTTATTAGAAGGCATATTATATTTCCTTTAATTTATTAAAAAAGTATTTAGCATATATTTCAGCATCTTTTTTCAATAGAATTTCTACTCCCTTAGAAGTAATTGTCGATCCTGAAATACCATCTACAGAATATTCATTATTAGCTAACCCAGGTTTAGTAACTTTAAAATCAGCAACTTGTCCATTCTCGTATATTTTTTTATCCTTAAATTGATCCTGAAACCACGCTTTTTCAATTTCTGCACCTAAACCAGGTGTTTCTTTATGAGCATAAAAACTTATACCAACAATTGTTTCAATGTCAGCATCTATCGCAAGATAGCCATATAAAACACTCCATAAACCTTTTCCAGCAATTGGAAATGCATATTTAGAAGGTTCCGAATTAACATCATCTTTCCAAGAAAAAACATTGATTTGAGAATAAGGTTTACCATCTCCAAATATAATTTCATTGTCTAAGTCTATGGTATTTTTAGAAATATGAGTTGAATATTTATCTTCAATTTCACTTTTAGTTAATACTCCGATATCAACGCCAAACGCTTTAACAATATTTCTTTTAACATCAAATTCTCTGTTAGCTGTTTGAATTTGTTTTAATCCTGCTGCAAGACCGGATAATAAAACACTACAAACAAGACATATACCAAGGGCAAAAATTATTGTTTTCGAATCTTCACGCATGATTTAAAGCCCTCGCATATTTAGTTCTTTGTTTAATATGACCTTGAACAACATAATGATCAATCATTGGAGCCATAACGTTCATAAATAGTATAGCCAACATAATTCCTTCAGGGTAAGCTGGATTAGCAACTCGAATTATAACTGTTAAAACACCAATTAAGAATCCATAAACAATTTTACCTTTATCAGTTGCTGCAGCAGAAACTGGATCTGTTGCCATAAATACAATCCCAAACATAAATCCACCCATTGCTAAATGGTAATAAAAAGGAATATTTGCAAAAGAATTATCTGTAGGTAATATATTGAATAGTAGTCCCATAAAAGCAGCTCCAGCAATTCCACTAAATATAATTTTGTTGGAGGCCACTCCAGTAAGTAACAAAAATCCTAATCCAAGCAGAATGGCTATAACTGACGTTGAACCAATACTTCCCGATATGTTTCCTATTACCATTCCGGCAAGATTAAAACCAGACATGCTTAAGGAATTAACAGCGTTAATACCATTTTCTGCAGCTGCAGAAACTGCTAAAGGTGTAGCCATCGTAACACCGTCAAGTGCCTGCCATCCAGCTGATGGTTCTGCAATTCCTAATATTTTATTTACAATAGGAGTATCTTTTAATGATCCAACCCAAACGGTATCTCCAGAAATTTGTGCAGGATATGCAAAAAATAAAAATGCTCTACCTGTTAAAGCTGGATTTAAGATATTATATCCTACACCACCAAAAATTTCTTTTCCAATTATTATTCCAAAAGCAATACCTAATGCAACCTGCCATAATGGAGTAGTAGGGGCTAGTGTTAGAGGAAATAACATTCCACTAACTAAAAATCCTTCATTTATTTCATGTTTTCTAATTATTGCAAATCCAACTTCACATATACCTCCAACTAGGTAGGATGTAAAAATAATTGGTAGAACCATAAGCGATCCTCTAAGAATATCAGAAGTAAAGGTTGATTCTATTCCATTGTGAATATTAAATTGATTTCCAGCATTCCAAATTCCAAATAAGATACAGGGAGTTAAGGCGTAAATTACGTAAACCATTAATCTTTTTTGGTCAATAGAATCTCGAACATGAGGAGATCCTTTAGTTACATCTGGAGGAGTTCTAGTAAAAGTATCTCCTGCTTCAAATAGAGGGTACAAATTTTCAAATTTTCCACCCTTTTCAAAAAGTGGTTTTATATATTTATCCTGAAGATCAAATAAAAACTTCATTACAGTCCTTCCTCTTCAATTTCTTCTAATCCTTTTTTAATAATTTTACATACATCCGTTTTATGCGGATCAACAAATGATGCAATCGCAAAATCTTCAGGATCAGTTTCTAAAATCCCTAGCTGAACCATTTCTTCTGTATCATGAGCAAGAGCAGACCTAACAAGATAATCTGTCATTATATTTAATGGTTGATATTTATCCATCCACCCAGTAACAACCATTGCTCTATGGCTACCATGTTGATTAGTTCCTAATTTTCTTTTATGGTTAAAAAGAGCTGATAGAGTAACCCTGTGAGCACTATATTGATCTATTCCAGGCATTGTCCAACCTAAAATATGTCTTGATCTATCTTCGGCTAAAGCAAAATACTCAGAACCATAAAAATTAACACAAGTATTTAAAGCTACCTTAGTTCCATACATTACATTTCCACAAATAAGTCTAATTTCTTCATCTTCTTCTAAAGCATTATTGAGTAAATTCTCTAAAGATCCACCAAACGGAACTTTATAGTATTTTCTGTATTCCTCCTTAACACTTGGTCCGGCAAGTGCAATAATCTTAGTTCGTGGAATTTCACCATACATTAACAATTTTCCAATTAAAATCACATCTTGAGCACCTAAAGTATAAACGATATCCGTTGGTAATATTGGGCTTATTTTATTTATATGCACACTTGTATTGCCTGAGGGATATTTGCCTTTAAAAACATGTTTAGAAATATTTTCAAAATCTGGAATTTCAATACCATCTGAAATACATAAATTAACTTTGCCTTCAGTTAAAATGTTTAATGCATTTATTCCCAACTGAAAAGCATCCTCATCACCTTTTAAGATAACGCTAAAATCAGCTTGGAAAGGAGCATTATTACAAGCGTTTATAAAAATAGATTTTGGCTTATCAGCAGGATTAGCAATCTTATTAAAAGGACGTTGCTTAATTAGTGGCCATAAACCTGAATTTAATAGATGTTTTTTTAATTTATCAGAAGATAAATTTGATATGTCTTGATTATTAAACCTTTCAAAGGTAACCGACTCTTCAACATCAGATTTATTAATAATTATTTCTGTTGGAAATCTTCTATCACCAAGTTTAATTTCAGAAATAGAACCACAAGCGGGAGATCTAAAATTAACATGTTCCATTCTTTTGTTAGTAAAAAGTAAATCACCTCTTTTAACATAATCTCCAACTTTTACATGTAATTTTGGTTTAATGCCGTCAAACTCAGTTGGATAGACACAATATATTGATTGGTTAATACATCTGTTATCAATCTCTGTTGTAGGTTCACCTAAAACATTAACATCAAAACCCTTTTTTATTTTGTGAATAATCAATTTTTTTCCTCACTTTTATTATCTAAAAATCAATATTAGATATATTTATACTGATTAGATTTTATTCTTTAAAGGTAAATTTTTAAAAACTTACATATTAACAAATTTTTTAATTATAGGATTAAATTCAATTTCCAAATATTCTTCTAAAGCATCTTTCAAAATGGGCCATTCTGTAAGAATTTCTAAAGAATCCTTAATTAATTCTTCAATATATTCAACTTGATTATTTGGAGATCCATCAAAAGCAGTAATTGCGGTCGTTTTTCCTCTTTTTTGGTCTATACCTAATGTTTTTCCTGATAAATCTTCATTACCACAAGCATCAAGAATATCGTCTGCTAATTGATATGCTGTGCCTATATTAAATCCACATTCTCGTAGGGCATTTGCCTGTGTAAAATCTCCGCTTCCTCCGGCAACAGCTGCAAAAGCAAAAAGTGAACCAGTTTTAAATCTTGCAATATTTATACAATCATTCCAAGACCTAGATTTTTCTCGTAGAATTAACTCTTGCTCTGCCTCAGAACAACAAACTTCACCAGTCATATTTATGAGTTCGTTAAGCAAATCGACTCTTGGCTGTTTTGTTAATAATGCAATTGATCTAAACATTAGAGTATCACCAAAAAGGATAGCGCCATTAACCCCATATTTTTTCCAAAATGTTTGATTACCTCGTCTTAAGAAACCTCCA
>MDSZ01161695.1_pt1 | contig 16729 bp, 7 predicted proteins | sample 811201 | NCBI WGS metagenome assembly MDSZ01 (sample SAMN05326647, study PRJNA326480) | marine metagenome | isolation source: seawater | place: Indian Ocean: North | collected 2010
AAGGTCGTCATCAAAAGATTCAACCTTTTTTCCTTTCTCGTGAAGAATTGATTCTCCATATTGTGTGATTCGCAGGGTCATATTAGTTAATGCGGTCCATTTGAGCTTTAAGCGTTTGAAAACATAAGGTTATGCTTCAAATATTGAATTTAAGTTTAAATTTTAACAAATTGCAATTGCCAGTTGTTTTGAATTTTAAGAAAGTGAATCTGTAATTGTCGAATTTGGAGTCAGATAACAGAAGAACATTGTGGAGGGTCATATCTTTTCCACTCTTTGTACTGCTTGGCATTTTGGGATTTGGATCTCCTGTATTTTTCTCTGCGGTTTCTGATGAATCATTGAAAGATGTAGGAAAGGGGAGCAAGACCTTAGAAGAGGAAATGGTGCGTCAATTGAGGCAAAATAATTTGGGTTCGGCTGAAATGCTCCTTCCCTTAATTTCCTCGGTTGAAAAGCGTGAAGAATTTGCCCGAACAATTAGTTCTGGAATGACGCCGGAGATCGAGATATCAGGTGGCGGCAGTATTTTTGATCTTTTAGCTTTTAAGACCTATTTTGGTGGTCTGGATGAATTTAATTCAGACCGTAAGAGATACGAGGCATTTTTCGTATACAATCGAGCTACTGTTCGTGGTGATTTACGTGATAGGTTGTCCAAGGAAAGTTCAAATACCAATGTCCGTGCACTTCTGGAAGCAATTCCTCTAAACGGTAGACCTGGAAATTTTTGGCAACCAGTTCTTTCTGAGCCCAAAATATCTGATTTCTCTGGCGTTAAAATCGTGAATCTCGAGGAATTTCCATATTTTCCAAAACGAAAGGTAATTCTTTCAGTTGGAACATTGCCGGCAACTGAGATGGAAAACAATAAATCTGAAGCTGAAATTCGTGATTTATGCTTAATGAAGGCTAGGACTGCTCTCTATAACTATTCTGGTGGTGCCTTGTGGTATGAGGTGAGAAAAAACAAGACTGATTCTACCATAAGCAAGTTGGACAATAATCAAACGATGCCAAAAGCTGATTTTGCAGACTTAGCTCAAAGATTAACACTGATGAGGGTCGGTAGGACTGATACGGGTGATTATTCTGTCATTATAGGAGGAGTTATGAATGAAGAAGGTAAATTGGAGAGCCACGGCAGATGGCTTCCTTATCCTATTCTGGTTCCAATGATGGTTGGGACAGCTATGGCAATGGAAAACGGATATTACTCAGCTGAAACCAGTTTTGAGATTGGAAAGTTGGCACAGCAGACTTTGCTTGGAAACCTGGAAGCAAAGGAAAAATTTCGTTCTTTCTTTTGGGCCGCCCACCAACTTGCAAGGAAGATGAACCTTATGCAAATGTCAGAGCTTACCAAAAGTTGTCCTGATTTGAGTGGAGTTTTTGATCTTGCTGCGATGATTCGAACTAGAAATCGTCCCTTATCGGTCTCTATTGGTCAGATCAAACAGAAAGCAAGACTGATGAATTTTATGCCCGCTGCCGAAAGAGTTGAAGCCGAAAAGGAATTGAACAAACTAGTCGAAAATAACGAAATCGTTAGAAAAGATTTTGAAAGAGAAATGAAAATAATTTATGCGGCGACCTTGCTTTCGGGAGATCCATCTAGTCTTCACCGCTTCATCGAGTCTTATCCTGTTTATGAAATAGATGGTGATGAAGAGGCCGCTATCTCTGCTTTAAGGGATGTTCGCTCTGCGATGTATCATGGAGAGGGTGCACTACTCCATTTGCTTGAGCAAAACAAACCTATTCATGAGGATGGATTTATAAAAAGTCTTACAGCACCTGTATTTCCCATCTTGGGGGGCGGACTGTTGACCTATTTTTCCCATCAATATCGAGATTTGGCCCTCTCAATTAAAATATTCCTTATTGTCTCATGCTTTTTCTTTCTGCTTTTATTTTTATCCAAGATATTACCTAGGCCATCTTATCTCCGTTCAAACAGTCATTTCTTTTTACGTTGGGGCAGAAGGGTTTCGGTAGCCATGGTATGGGGTTTACTTTCAATTTTGATACTTGAACCAACTCTAATTCAGACTACTCGTGGACAGGTTTCTGTAGCAGGATTTGATTTTGCGCTTGCGAATCTTCTCGCCTACGCCAATGAGGAGTCTATGGGGGAACAAAATCTTACAGTTGTAACAGCCATTATTGCAGGTGTTTTCCTGCTCATTCAGGTGGCCATTTTTATGATCTGTCTTTCACGTGTATCTCAAGTGAAGAACGAAGAGTTAAGGGCGAGCCTGAAAATCGACCTTCTTGACAATGAAGAGAATCTCTTCGATTTGGGATTGTATGTTGGTCTTGGAGGAACTGTTTTATCGCTTATCTTACTTCTGGTGCTGGATGTGAAACAGGATGCTCTTATTGGTGCCTACACATCCACTTTGTTTGGTATATTATTTGTGGCTGCTTTAAAGATTTTTGTGGTACGACCATATCGTAATTATCTGCTTGTTCGGCAATCGGAAGAATAGTCGTATGAATCGAAGTTTGCTGCTTGTTGTTTGCGACTTTTTGTTGCTAAGCATATTGGCTCTTGCTCGTTTTGATGTGCCTGAGGGTGCCATCATGGCCAAAGATGATCAAAAAGTGGTTTCTAAAGAAGTCATCGAAAGAATTTCAGATGGAGAAAATTATGATGATGTTGTGGCGGAGTTAGAAGCAACAAACGAAACTTTGTTGGAAAACCTAAGTAGCGACAAGGATGCACTCCAAGCACAGAAGGAAGAATTGGAAGCTCAAATTCTTGAAAGGCAAAAGGAATTGGAGGCAAAAGAGCAAGAGATTGCCTCCCGTGATGAGGTTATTGCGGATAACGAACAGGTAATTGCTCAAGCTCAGGAGGAAGCCGCAGAGCTTGCAAGGCAAAGAGAGGAGATCGCAAAAAAAAGGGAAGATTTGCTTCAAAGCAATGCCGCTTCGAAAAAAGAATTGGAATTATTGGCCAAAAATTTGGAGGAAGCCAAAAACAAACAGGAGGAATTGAGTCGGCTAAAGGAAAAAAAGGAAAAAGAGGCAGAATCCATGAAGGTGGAACTTGCCGCTACGATTGAGAAGGCAAAGGCGGAGGAAAAAGCTGCTGATGAAGCTAAGGCATTGCTTTTCGAAGAAAAAAAACGCTCGGATGCCATCGTGGCATCCACTGAGAAAATTGACCAGAAAATCGATTCACTCAATCAGGGATTGCAAGGTGTTGGTAATGATTTGCGCGAAGTAGGGGAGGGATTGGCTGGAGTAGGTGAAAAGATTTCGAGCGTTACACAGGAAGTTTCCAGTGTTAAGGAAGATGTTTCAAAAGTTGGGCAGGAAGTTTCAGGAGTTAAGGCGACTGTTGCTGTAGTCAGTGAAGAGGTTTCCGGTGTCGGATCCAAGGTGGAAAATATCAAAAAGGAAGTCGAGGAGACTGCTGCTGTTCAAAAGGAAAACTTTGCAAAACTAAATGAAAGGCAAAGGAAGTCCTTGAATGAGATCTTCACTAAATATGAGCAAAATAAAGTCCAATTGGATTTGGAATTCACTCACAAAGGTGGTTTTTTGGGTGCTGACAAAACTGAGAAATTTAGTATGGATTCCATCATTCTTGCTGATGATTCATTCGCATACACCTTGGTTCATTCAAAGGACAGTCCCTTTCGTTTGCAGCCAAAATCCAGAAGCCTGGTTTCTGTGAAGGGAGAAATTTCTGGGAATAAGCTCAAAAATCCAATTCCCGTAAGGGAAATCGCATTTATGGATGATCCAAGAATCATTATCATACCCCTTTATATCAATCCGAAAAATCTTGTTGAAACTACTGATATGGAAATCTTTTCTGCTCCGGCAAACCCATATCTCTTTTCGGAAGCTGTTGTGGTTGACTCGAAAGAAAGTCGCTTTGGGCAAACAAGTTTTGTGCGGGATGAGAAAGATTCGAGGTACATCAAAGTTGAACATTCTAATTTTGCCTTTTTGACGGGAAAATTTGATCCTGCTAAAAGTGATTTGGTCTTTTCACAGAAAGGTGAACTTCTGGGTATCATGGTAAATAATGATTATGCCTTTCACGTTAAAAATCTTGGAAGTCGTTTACATTCTGGCTCCAGAACTGTACTGGGTGATGCATTTGAAGCTCAAAAGACAAACACCTTACTGAGCTCTTTGAGCAAGAAATTATTTGGCTTAAAGAATAAGTTCCGTTAAGAGTGATTAACTTTCTCTCTTAGTTTGAGTCAGAACAAAAGCAGACAAAGCAACCTCAATGATTCCGAATCCAGTAATGGGTCGGGCCATTCTTTTGCCTGGTTTAATAGGGTAATTCAAGAACGAGGTTTGTTCTTCCGCTCAATTATTCCGCCTCAAGACAGAGTTCCTTGGTATGTAACAATCCTTTTAATTGCCGTCGCATATTGTCTTAGCTTTTGGGTTCGTTTGGAATGGATTGATTTTGCTCAGTCTAATTATGAAAATGAAAAGGGGGAAATCGTTTACTTTCACCCTGACATGGTGAAGGATGGAGTAGCTCTTCCGAATACCCATGACAGTTTTTATTTTGGAAGTATTTTGCAAAAAGCGCACCTTGGATTGCACGAGAATAATAATCTTATCCCAAGTGCCCTAAGGAATGGCATGATAACCATGTTGCCGTATTTGTTGCTGCAGCTTTTTCCTGATTTGACAATTGAAATGCTACTCTTGTGGCTTCCAGTTTATGTCGCTGGAATTGTCTGCGTGCCTCTGGTTTTAATTGGTCGTTTATACGGAAGTCATGCATGGGGTTTTTTCGCTGCTTGTTTGGCGGGTGTGACACATAGCTACTACAACCGAACTTTAGCTGGCTACTACGATACTGATATGTTTTCGATTACCATTCCAGCTTTTGGCTTATATTTTCTTTTTTCTGCAAGCCGAAGGAAGTCATTGAATTTTGCCTTATGCGCTGCACTGACGCTTTATCTTTATCGTTTCTTTTACGCATCTGGACAGGCTATTACAGGTGCTTTAACCGTTGCTTATATCGGATATTCCTTTGGACTGGTTTTTCTCGAGTATTTTTTTACCTACGGCCGAAATTTGAAGAGGACATTTTCCTCTTCAACATCCCTTTTCGTCTTCAAGTCGGTTTTCCTGATTTCCTTCGCTGCTTATGCGGAATCTTGGTCTTATGGAGTTGCAATTCAAAATAGTCCTGGGAAATTCCTCTTGGGATTATTTCTTCTGCCGATTTTAAGATTTCTTTTTGGAAAAATTTCAGTCCATACAGACGAGAAAGTTTCCGAATCGGGCGACATGAAAGAGCAGTCTCAGGAAGATAAATCGAATTTCTCGCCAAAAAGTAATTTTAAAGTCATCAAATTACCATCAATCAAGATTTCTTATCTTTTTCTACCTGTGGTCAGCCTAATCTTCTCCCTTTTCGCACTCACATCTGGTGATGTTAGGGGAAAAATCTTTGCCAAATTGGATCGCTATGTTTCGGCAGGCAAGGGAGTATCGGTTCAATCTCAGAATAAGGAAAAAGGGTACAGTCTCAGTTATCTTGATGTTTTTTCAACCGTTAAGGAAGCCAGTGAAATTCCAAAGGAAGTGGTTCGCAATCGAATCTTGGCAGACAGTCCGACTTGTTCATGCCCTCGATGCTTGCCTGCTGCAGATAAAAAAGATGCATTTATATTTCCTACCGCTATTTTTGGTCTTCTTGGCGTGGTCTTTTTGATTTTCCGTTATTGGGAGTTTTGTCTAGCAGTTCCTTTTCTTGCAATTGCCCATTATTGTTTTGAGGGAGAAGTTGGATTGCGTTTTACTGTTCATGTGGGAAATATCGCTTCCCTTGGCATTACCTTTTTGATTTTTGCCTTGGTCCGGTGGCTGTTGTATTCACCTTTTGCTTCAGCAATATTGAAATGGTCTAAGCCTAGCTCCGGCAACCATATTTACGAATTAAAAAAGTTTCCGAAGTTTCTTGGGTCAATTCGTAGCTTCTTTTACTGGGGCATTTGTCTGTATTTCTTTTTCTTTTTGATTAAACCAAACATCAAGCACGCTCAGAATTATCACTCTGGAGTGGTCTACCCTACAAAGACCATCGAAGTTCTGAACAAGATGAATGAGGTTTCTCAACCCGATGATTTCGTAGTGACCTGGTGGGACTATGGTTCCGGGTGTTGGTTTTATGGTAATACTCGGACTTTTACTTCCCCAGCTCATCAAACTTTTGATAATTTTTTGAGTTCTGAAATACTTCGTTCCCGAAATCCTGAGCGAGCACTTAATTTAGCTCGTCTGAAAACTGAAACCTATGTTGATATTCAGCACAAAAAGAGATTGGGCGAGCCATCATACGGAACTGCCGTGCAAGCAATTTTCAAAGATGGAAAACCGGACTTGGAATTTTATCAGGGCGTTCTTCATGATTTGGAAAAAGGAACCTATTCTTTACCTCCCCAAACCAGAGATATTTTTCTTTTTCTGCCATATGAAATCTTAAGAATTTTTCCGACCATTCTGAGTTTCAGTTCCAGGAACTTGTTTTTTCCCAGTGGGCAGGCTGGTCTCAACAATGGTGTGCGTGAACCTCCCATGAAAATTCTGAAAAATGGAAGAAGAGAGGGTTTCTCCTACAATTTTGATGAAGGTTTTCGCTTTGATCAAAACGGAAATCTTCGAGTTGAAGGAGAGCAGTCAGGTGTTATTCCGTATTCGCAATTATGGAGCACTTCCGGAAATAATGGTGACCCGGCCAAGGTTGTCAGATCAGTTGATGCTGATGGATTTCGCATTTTAAGTAAACCAGATCCTCGATCAAGCAGGTCATTACTTTTTATCGAAAAAACCGGAGAATTGGTCATTCTTTCCTCAGGAGTTCTCAACTCAACTTTTGCAAAACGATTTCTCTTGGACAAGTTCGACGAGAAGTCTTTTTCCCATCCAAAATTTGTTGATGGAGCGAATCCAGTAAGGCGACCTTTCATGGCTCAAGTCAATGGTCTGGAAAAAACTTCTAACGGTCTGGCCCTCAATTTGGGAGGGGGATACATAATTGAGGTAGATATGAAAACGTTTAAAGCGAAAATCCCAGGATCTGAAGGTAATGTTCCATTTGCCTTTCATCGAAAGCTATTGGATCCGAAAAGTGGAAAAATGATCAAACTTCCCAGTCAGCAGAAAAGTACTCCCAAGTTTCACCTTTTCGAGACGAGTATACCCCGCTTTACGCCTGGATGGCTATACACAGTTCCTGCTGGTGGGCAAACAGTTTCTCAAATTGCTGCATCCAACCGACTTCCTTCGATTATGCTAGAACAGCATCTGGGTAAAGGTTCTGAAGACAGAGTTGATGAGAATTCAAGAGTGGAAATTCCCGCCAAGGGTTACGAAATGACTAGGGCATGGTTTTTTATGGATCAGGAAGCTTTTGAAAGTTTATTGGTTCAGGGTTTTCTTATGGAAAACCTGGACGAAAATTATTTTGAGAAAGTTTATTCCAGTCCATGGGGTAAGGTTTACAGATTCAAAAGATGAAAAAAGGAGCAAAACTAATTGCATCTCAAAACTAATTACATCTATTTAATAAGAATTAACTGTCCCAAATAAAGAGAATCATCTGCCTTTTTCTCCCAACCAAATAAAGGTTGGTGCTCTCATTATTGTTCGGCAAGCTTACGATTGGACCCAGTGCAAAAATTATCCTCTTGAATTCCAATGGTGCGGTTGCAATGAGAAAGTCAAATTCTTCCCTTAGAAAAAATTCACTCGGGAGAAATTTGATCCGAGCACTAAAAAAATTACTGAATTGAAGGAATCGGATAACTCTCGCGGGGTTGCGTTTAAAGGGGCAGTAACAATTTTATCGCCGAAGTAGTTGCAATGCGTAAGGACGGACTTATGGGTCTGAATGATGAGGACCAGTTGGGCAAGGTAGATTCGTATGTTGAAGTTTCATAAAAAGCTTCGACCAAATTGGATGAAAAAATAGTTTGTAATCTTACAATAGCTTATGTTGAATATAATAGAGCCTTTTATCATTATTGCCATGAAAAATATCACAGTAATCTTCTGCATCTTCGCCACTTCTCTCTTTTCTCAACAAACGAGCTCAAAGGGCGCCATTATAATTGCATCTCTTGAAGGCGAAGTAACTGTTATAAATAATGAGACACAACTGCCAATTCCTCCAAACCAAGTTAAAGCTGGGGGTCTTATCTTTGATGGGCACACGGTTAAGACTGGACCAACGGCAAAAATTATTCTTTTAATGTCCAACGGCACGGTCTCGACTATAAAGTCGAACTCCTCCCTCAACATCAAAAAATTTACTCAGGAGAAATTTGATCCGAGCACTAAAAAACTTTCTGAGCTGAAGGGTGAACCCAGTTCTTCAGATACGATTATTGATTTGGAACTTGGTGATATGATATTGGATGTCAAAAAGTTGGATAAGTCATCCAATTTTAATGTCGAATCACCAGTTGGCACAGCTGGAATTCGCGGCACCATTCCGTATTTTCAAGTGGCCCAAACTCCAGATGGGGGATTTCAGCAAGTAACCTCTATGCTCAAGGGAGAAATTGCTTTCATGCCGAAAGGTGCTTCTGCCGCCACTCTCTTGGGCCCAGGTCAGAGTTTGTCCATTGGGATTGGTGCAAATGGTATTTTACTTCCACCCTCATTGGGCAGAGTTCCTCAAACACTACTTAATTCGATTGAAGCTGAGATCGAAGCCTCGGGTGATGTTACTGGAGTTTCATCTGCTGGTGATGGGCCCAACAATACGGAAACCGGTTCGGAAAGCCCTGAAGAGGATGCTCCATCCGAGGAAGAATTGAATGAATCGGATGACTCTCGCGGGGCTGCGTCCAAAGGGGTGGATGACAACGGCTCCACCGAAGCAGTTGCAATGGACAAAGCCGGACTTATTGACCTGGATGATGAGGAGCAGTTAGGTAAGGTGGATTCGTATGTTGAAGTTTCACAAAAAGCTTCAAATATGTTGGATGAAAAGATTGAGGATCGTCGTTCTGGCAGAAGGAATGCCGATAAGGGAGAAGATGATTTCATTTCTGACTTAACTGGAAATTTTGATGATGTTGTGGATGTTACTATAGAGGCCGAGGCTTTGGACATTAAAGATGAAGCAATGTTTGACAGTCTGCTTGAATCAGCTGAGAATGCAGCGGACGTTAAGGAAGTGGTTTCGGTTGCTGCAGAAATTGGAGCTAAAGACAAGGACAGTTTGGAATCTGTTTTCAAGAATGTTGATCAAGCGGATGCCGTAAAGGAAGTGGTTACGGTTGCTGCAGAAATTGGGGCCAAAGACAAAGAAAACCTTGGCTCAGTTCTAAAGAATGCCGACAAGGCTGAGGATCTTAAGGAAGTTGTATCAGTTGCATCCGAAATCGGTGCAAAGGATGTTACCAATTTGGGATCAGTATTAAAAAATGCGGACAAGGCTGACTCCTTGAATAAGGTCATGAAAGTGGCGAAGGAAAGCTTGGGTAGTGAGGATGCATCTGGTGAAAAGAAGTTGGATTCCAGTAGCTTGAGTATTCTTTCAAGTACTCTTCAAAATGCCGATAAAGCCGACTCTCTTGCGGAAGTGGTGGATGTGGCTGCAGATATTGGTGCCCAAGATGCGGAAAACCTTACAGCAGTTTTCCAAAATGCGGATAAGGCGGATGATTTGAAAGAAGTTGTAGCCGTAGCTGCAGAGATAGGTGCAAAAGATGCTGCAAATTTGGGATCAGTATTGAAAAATGCGGACAAGGCTGACTCATTGAACAAGGTCATGAAGGTGGCAAAGGAAAGTCTGGGTACTTCGGATGATTCCGGAGAAAAGAAACTCGATGCCAGCAGTTTGAGCATCCTTTCCAGTACTCTTCAGAATGCGGACAAAGCCGATTCTCTCGCTGCAGTTGTGGAGGTAGCCGCAGAAGCAGGAGCTCAAGATGCCACTAATCTCACCTCAGTTTTTCAAAACGCAGATAAGGCAGATGATCTGAAGGATGTTGTCACCAAGGCTAAAGCCTCAGGAGCTACAGCGAGTTTGGGAGGAATCTTGCAAAAGGCAGATCGTGCAACTGATTTCAAAAAGGTCACCGATCAACTCGATTCAGTTGGATTGGAAGGCGGAGCTTTGGATGTTTTCGATAAAATTGAAGATGTTGCTGATGTTTTTGTCGCAGTTGCCGGAGATGAGGACATTGATCAGGACTTTGCTAAAAACATCCTCGGGAACACCGATGCGGTTGAAGATATCAAGAATGCTGTAACTTTAGTAAAGGAAAAGGGAGGACTGAGTGACTCAAAATCCCTTATGGATTTTGCGAAAAAGGATGTCAGTGAACTGAAGGCTATAAATAAGGTTGCTGAAAAACTTGGTGACAGCGAGGATGCCCTATCCGCATTCGTTTCTGATGGTATCGATAGTGCACTCCAGTTGGATAAGGCTTTTGAATCGGGTGATATCGATCCGGATCAACTTGCTGGAAATATCGGAAGTGGTGAATCATTCACCGAAGTGGTAAGTGCTTCAGCTCTAACTAAATTGCAGGGTGATTTTAGCGAGAATGCTGATTTTCTGGAAATTATTTCCATCAATTCTGCAAGAGCTCAGGATTTGTCTTTCGCTTTGAGCTTTGTTGAACCTGGTTCAGCTCAGGAGGCTGCCTTATTTGGTAATATTGATAAGATTGATGCGATTATGAACCTTAGTAATAGGTTTGAAGATCAACCTACGAAGCTGACCACAATTTATGACAATCTAGATGTTGCGGTAGCTTTGGATGAGCTGGTTGACAAATTGAAAATTTACCCGAATCGATTGAATGTAGCAATGGAAACTGCAGAGTTGGCTCCAGCAATCCTTGCCACTTATAAAGACTATGAAGAAATTGGTGAACAGGCTCTTATTTCAGAAATGTTCAAATCATCAAACCACCTGCGTGATTTCATTTCCAATGATGGACTTTCCAAACTCATTCGTGAGTTCCCTGAGTATGCGAAAGAGATTGAGAGTAATGCCGATATTGCGGGAGAGGTTGTTGGCTTGCTTGATCTCGCAGGAGATGAATTTACGGATGATATTCTCAGGAATTTGGAGCAGTTTGATGACTTGAGTGTTCTTGTTCACCGTTCTGGTGGAGATCCGAAGAATTTGGAGTCTCTATTTGCAAACATTTCAATTGCAGACGATCTTATTTTGCTATCCGATCGTTACAAAGAGGAAAACATCGCTGGTGGACAAGCTGCTTTATTTGGAAATCTTGATTTGTTTAGGGATGATCCTGGGTATTTCCTTCTCGCAGGAGATGATCCAAAGTTTTTTGTCCGTTTATCCCAAAGTTTAAGTAATCTGAGCGAACTGCCGTCCTCCCTTGCTTTTGAATTACATGATTTAGGTCTATCTCGCGATGAACTTTTTGAAGTCTTGGAGGATTTGGTTGTGGGTCCCAAAATTGATGAGCCAAATTCTCAACCACCCTCCGATGAGGTAACCCAAGGGGAACTTGATAATTTTGATATGCTCACCTTGGCAGGTTCCCATATCATTGAGGGTACCATCGACCCCTCACTTTTAGTTTCATTTGAGACGGCATCCGCAAGTGTTTTATTTGAGGATTTCTTCTTCGCCTACGACGAATTAAGTGCAATGAGTGACGATGAGGATCGCCACTCGTACGATTATCCACAAGATGAAAAATATAATCAACCCGAAGATAACGAATATGATACTCTGTCTCCATCATACAATGAAGACGAATTTACTGGAATCTTAGGGGGCACTGACCTGACAATCCGATCAGGTGATTATGATCTTACCTCTTTGCCGTTTCAAAGTATAATTTTTGCAGCTACAGAAAATCTTTCCGTATCTGGTGATTTGCTACTAACAGGATCTGCACAGATGTGGGAGGTTTTGTTCGTTTCTGCTGGTGCCTTAAGTATTTCTGAGGGATCTAGTATTGAATTTACCGGGGAAAGTTTGGGATTTGGTGCTTTTGAGACGATTGAAGTTTTAAATGTTGATCTTAAGTCCAAAGGAGAAATTCATGTAAGATCATTAGAGGATGTGGTAATCTCCAATTCGGACTTTACAACAACCAATGGTTTTGGTTCTGATTTCGTCCATTTAATTGCCTACCAACAGATGGAAATAGATAACCTAAGGTTTTCGGAACAGGTCAAGGAAATCACTATGGATGCAATGACAATCAACTTGATGAATATTAACTTCCCTAAGGATTCAGTGGTTAATTTGAATTCCTCTTATGGTCCAATCGAAGGAAAGTATCCTAATTTCGGATCAGTTGTTTTAGGACGAGTGAATTTCGTTGAAAATGTTCGGTACAACACCAATTTAATTAATTCTAAGTCCACTTTTGACCAGTTTGGTTCATCCATTTACATTGGCACGAACGCAAAGTAAGTTCCTTCTAAACCCATGAAATTTTTTTTATTCATTTTCTCTTTTTTCTCATTGGTTTGCCATTCCTTATGTCAGGATGATCAAAATGATCCTTTTTCCGCTAACTCAGCTGCACAGGAATTGTTAAATTCTTCATTTTTTGCGGAAGTTCTGGAAAATGCAAAAAATAGTGAGTCAGATGCAATGGGTACCCAAAGGGTTGTAGACTTGGATGAAAGCATTTTTTCGCCCTCAATTTCATTCAGCACCTCATACAATTACTCTTCCAATCCATTGAAGGCGGCAGATAATGCAGCTAATTCTGTCGATGATGGTTTTTCCGCCAACTTGAACCTCACTTTCAATATGGGTATTGGAGAGTATCCCATTGGGGAAAACATTCTGGCAACCCCTTCCGTTTCGCTGATGCACATGCGTACTTACAATGATCCAGTACGGGATTTTGGAGATGATATGAAAGCCTTTGACGTAGATGTGCAGATTATGAGCTTTTCACTCCCATTGGTATTACCCGACGACTTCACCCTCTCAATTGGGCATTCTTATGTCAGACCAATAGCTTTTAGGAGTGACAATATTATCAATTATTCGAACACACCAAGCCTTAGTCTGAGTAAGAACATTGCTCTTTCAAATGGGGATGTTTTGACCATGAGTGTCGGAGGAAGCCTCACCTTTTCAGAAGGCGACACTCTGGAACAACAAATTAACGACCCCGTTTATTATCAATTCATCTCAGCTGTGATGGAAAGCAGTGGAATTGATCCGATTAGTGCCCAACCCACGAACTTGCAGGACTCATGGTCCAATATGATCAACCTCTCTTACGTTAAACCAATTTCAGAGAATTTGTCGATTATGCCTAGCTATACCTTTTCAAGAATGCATTACACGGAGGGCTCCAACACCGGAAGGGAAGATTACCTTAATAATGTCGGAGTAAGCTTTTCTTATGCTTTTGCTGAATGGTTTAACCTATCATTACTTTCAAATTACACTTGGAAGAAAACTGACAGTACGGGTGATGCTTTGGGAGTTCCTGAGTACGAGGACTTCATTGGAGGAATCGTTGCAGGTTTTAACTACTCATTCTAATGAGCAGTGTTTTCTTTTAGAAAAACTTCTTGCTGTATCCTAATTGTTTTGTGCCAAGCAGTTTTTGCTTGGTCTTCTGATTCTGAAGTACTGGCAAAAAATTACTTGGAGGTAGCTTCACGCTTATCGGATACGGGTAAATTTGATGAGGCAATTCGAACATTAAATCAAGCACTGGGGATATTGAGGGAGTATTCAACCTCTCATCCACTCCGACAAAAAATTGAAAGTGAGATCAAAATAGCAAAAGGAAAATTCTTACTCTCAAGGTACGACAAGATACGCAAAAGAAAAGATCCTCAAAATAAGGCCATCCCATTAAAGGATGAGGACAGGAACTGGTTGGTTTCACAAGTGTTCGGAAAGGTCATCAGTCGCCAGATTTGGGAAGATAGGACAGCACTTGTAAAAGGTGATCCGGTTGGATTTGGTAGAAGATTAACCACTTTTCCTAGTGCCGGAGTAGAGCTTAGGAGCACCCCTCAGGATTTTTTGTTTTTGAGGACTGTAGACGCTTCAACGATGCAAACTAATGGTTATAACAACATCCTTCTGCACTCGGGTTCAATTTTGATTGGAGCCTACGCTAGGGATTTTACAATTTCCGTCAAATCTCCCAATACCGAAGTCAGCATATCGTCACCTGAACCCTTTTCGGTAATGTTGGGAGTAACGACCAACGGTGGTATCAAAACGATATCTCTTCTTGGAAAGGCAAGCATCACTTGTAGGGGTCAGGAAATGCAGATTTTACCTGGAGATTTATGCTTTGGATTAGCCGATGGCATTAGTCGAAAAATGTCGGTTGAATTGAGCACTTTAATGGTAACTTCAAAACTTTTGACTGGTTTTGAAAAACCCCTCCCTTTCATGAAGCGGATAAACCAACAGGCAATGATGCAAGCATTAAGGACCAAGCAGCGATTCCGAACCGTAGTTGGAGATGTCAAGGGTACACGCGATTTTGAAATTAAAGTGATTGAAGAAAAGTGAGTCAGTATGTTGACTACACTCTTTGGACTTTTTATCCGTAGGCGATTCGGGGCATGAAAAGTGGTGTCATTTGATTCATCATTTGCAATCGAATCCGACCGAAAGAAACCTCTGTTTCACATGCTGAAATTTTCAAAATATCTCCACGGGCAAGATCCAAAAGATCATTCAATTCTTCCTTATGTAAATCTCGCCTTTGAAACTCATAGTTGTATTCCTGCCCGTCACTTGCCAAACCTATAAATGAGACCGTTCCCTTTCGCTTTTTAAGTGGGCTAATGATTCTGCAAACCTGATTTTCTTTTCGCATTTCCACTGGTTTGGCAGCTCCGATCATGGATAGTCCAAATTTAACTTCCCGAATTTCAAGATTCAAAGGTCGGTTAATTTTTTCCACAATATCCGAAGGTTTGAATTTCCTTACCTCATGACTGAAATACCTCGATTGATTCTCAGCCAGTGGACAGGGCATCCCATTGAAGTATGGAGAGTGAAGATGGATGCTCTGGTTGTCATTAACCAATTTGTTACTTTCGTGCTGTAATAATTGACAAAGATCCGCTTGAGCAGGCTCAGTGATTATTGCCATGCCGTTGCTTTTGAGCAGGTCAGGTAGTGATGAGAGCAACTGTGTGTAGTTTGATTCATCATCATCTTCTTTCTGTAATTCGTTCAGTGAATACCCGAGCAATATCAGATCAAACTTTTTCCTGTTTTCTGTACTTGGTGAGAGGTTTAAATCCTGCTTAACTGTGGTGATTCGACTGTCAGGCCAAAGGTCATTCTTTGAGGAGTGAAGTTTCTTTAAAAACGCCAAACTTTTGCTTGAGTAGTCAACCGCTTCCAACTGCAGATGATTTTCTACTCCCTTACTTCTAAGATAACGCAGGCATGAAAGTCCACTTGCCCCTGCCCCTGCACCTAGGTCTAATATTCTTACAGGTCCTTTTTTTGGAGGACTCCAACCACGAAAGCAATGAGCTTCGGACATCGCAAAGGTCATCGCGGTCCAAGTTCTCGAAAAATAGAAATTTCCGTAAGCTAAAATTGATAAATCCCTTTTTCCATAAGCATCGGCATCGAAATTCCTGAACTTATTAAAACGATCACTCTGTTTTACGATTTCATGCCTAAACAAGTTGAGCAATTTTTCTTCACTCATTTCAGGCCACCTTTGCACAGCTTCTTTCCACCACCATTCCTCGATTGTTAATGGAAACGGAGGAAGCATAACTGTGGGTTGCATCAAAAAGATTCAGGCTGGCTCAACCTAGCAAGAGATCCTAACACTGAACTGCACACAGCGTGGCACAGTTCCTCTTCTGCCCATGATAAAGATGGAAAAACTTAGAGCTTTCCTCCGTAGACAGCCTGATCACCCAATTGTTCTTCAATTCGTAGAAGTTGATTGTACTTACAAATACGGTCTGTTCTGGAAAGAGAACCGGTTTTGATCTGCCCTGCATTTGTGGCAACTGAAATATCCGCAATCGTAACATCCTCAGTCTCACCGGATCGGTGAGAGATAACAGAAGTATATTGTGCTTCTTTCGCCATTTCCACTGCATCAAATGTTTCAGTTAGCGAACCGATTTGATTTACCTTTACCAAAATCGAGTTAGCTACTCCTTGATCGATTCCTTTTTTGAGGAAATCAACATTGGTTACAAAAAGATCATCTCCAACAAGTTGTACGCGATCACCGATGGCATCAGTCAATTTTTTCCATCCAGTCCAATCATTCTCATCGCATCCGTCCTCGATTGAACGGATGGGGAATTTGTTCACCAACTCTTCATAAAATGCAACCATTTCATCGGAGTCCCTTTCCGAGCCGTCACTTTTTCCAAATACATATTTTCCTTTTTCCTTATCGAAAAATTCAGAGGATGCAACATCGAGTGCGAATACGATCTCATCTCCCAACTTGTATCCTGCTTTTTCTACTGCGGTACAGAGAGATTCTAAGGCTGCTACGTTGCTTGCAAGGTTAGGAGCAAACCCTCCCTCATCTCCCACTGCAGTGGAAAGACCCTGATCCTTGAGTACTTTCTTCAAGGAGTGAAAGATTTCACATCCCATACGGAGGGACTCACGGAAGGATGGAGCACCGATCGGCATAATCATAAACTCCTGCACATCAATTGGGGCATCAGAGTGAGAACCACCATTGAGAACATTCATCATAGGGACGGGCAAAACCTTGGAGTTAGGACCGCCAAG
>MDSZ01247577.1_pt1 | contig 16727 bp, 14 predicted proteins | sample 811201 | NCBI WGS metagenome assembly MDSZ01 (sample SAMN05326647, study PRJNA326480) | marine metagenome | isolation source: seawater | place: Indian Ocean: North | collected 2010
GTTTTTTGACAGATTTTAGAGATCCCACAAAGTTTTCCTTAAAAAGTAATAATTTACATGACACTAAATTAGTAAGATTTAATTTTTTTTTTTTGTTTTATAGGTTTTTAAAAAAATTTGGAAATTTTGATAAATTCTTAGAAAAATATTCAAATTTAAAAGTTATTGATGAAACAAATCATAGTCAGTTTGATGAGAAAATTTTAAATATCGATTTTAATAAAAAAATATATTTGATAGGATATTTTCAATCGAACTTATATTTTAAAGAAAATGAAGATAGAATTTTGCAAGAAATTTACCCACAAAAACCCTCAAAAATAAACTATTTAAATTTAAAGGAAGAGGTTTCTAAAGAAAATAGTATTTGTATAGGAGTAAGAATGCATGAAAACATAGAAAAAAAATTTGGATTAAAAATTAGCGAGAAAAGCAAAAAAAAAATAATTAATCAAATAGGCGGGATTACTCCAATAAGTTTTTATTTAGAGGCAATAGAAAAAATGAAAAAAAAATAAATAAACCAAATTTTTATATTTTTTCTACTAAAAATTCTAATATAAAAAATATAATTGAAGAGTCCAGTATCTTGAAAAGAAATCCTGTAACATATATTACTGCAGAAAATGGATATGAAGATGCATATGACAATTTATGGCTAATGAGCCATTTCAAAAATTTTATTATTTCTAATAGCACCCTCTATTGGTGGGGCGCATATTTTTCAAAAAAAAAATATAATCAAAATTATGTTTTATGTTCATCAAATTTTCCTAACAAAAATACTTGTATGGAAGATTGGAAAAAAATTTAAATATTAATGAATATTAGTATTGTAATAACTTCTTATAAGCGTGAAAAAAAAATCCAAAAAATTATTTCAACTTTAATTAATCAAATACCAAATAAAGGAAAATTTGAAATAATCATTTCAGGAAATAATAATAAAAAAATTAGCAAAGGTATTCAGAAGATCTATAAAAAAAATATTAAATTAATTTTTATTAAAAATAAAATTAACAGTAACGCCTTAAAAAGAAACGTAGGAATTAAATTAGCCAAAAATAATAATATTATTCTTTTAGATGATGATTGCTTGCCTCAAAAAAATTTTTTAAATCAATATATAGGATTATTTAAAAATTTAGATTCAAAAAATATTTTGTGTGGATCAGTAATCTATAACAATAATGATATTGAAAAAAATAATTTTTTAAAATATAGACAATCAAGACATTTTATTATCCAAAAAAATGATTTAAATTTTAATAAAAATTTAAATCCTTCACAAATTGTAACTATGAATATGGGATTTAAAAATTCAAAATTATTAAAAAAAGTAAATTTTTTTGACAAGAGATTTGGAAATTATGGATTTGAAGACTTTGAATTTGGTTTCAGGTTAGTTAATAGTGGTTTTAAATTAATTCCAACCTACCCAAAAGTATTACATATGGATGATAGAAACTTTAGTGATTATCTAAGTAAAATTTATTATTTAAGTAGAAAATCTGTACCTATACTTAAAAAGATAAATATTAATGCATGGAAAAATACAATATTTTTTAAAGTAGAAAATAATTTTATAATCAATTTTCTATTGAAAATTAAAATTATCAATATTTTAATAAATTTACTCCAAAAAATTATTATTTTAATTGAGAAAGTTCCTTACTTATATGCCCCTAAGCTATATAGGGTTGCAATTTTTTTGTCTTACTGCAGTGGATATTGTGATAGAAAATTAAAAAGTTCGAAAAATTATAAATGGTATAGATAAGATGAATTTTACAAATAGAAATATTTTAATTGTTGGTGGAACAGGCTCATTTGGAAATGAGTTTTTAAAAAATTTTATTGAAAATAAAATTAAATTTAATGAAATTCACATATTAAGTAGAGATGAAAAAAAACAATACGATATGAGAGAAAAATATAAAAATACAAATATTAAATTCCATATTGGAGATGTTAGAGATGCCTCATGTACGGATAGCATTACTAAAGGCATAGATTATGTTTTCCATGCAGCAGCATTAAAACAAGTTCCTTCTTGCGAATTTTATCCAATGGAAGCTCTCAAAACAAATATACTAGGTACAAATAATATTCTAACATCATCAATTAAGAATGAAGTAAAAAAAGTTATATGCCTGAGTACCGACAAAGCTGTTTATCCAATTAATGCAATGGGAATATCAAAAGCAATGATGGAAAAAGTTGCACTATCAAAATCTTTATTAAGACAAAATAAAACAAAAATATGTGTTACTAGATATGGAAATGTAATAGGATCTAGAGGTTCAGTTGTTCCACTTATAATTGATCAAATTAAAAACGATAAACCAATCACAGTTACCAATATGGATATGACAAGATTTTTAATGACTCTAGATGATGCTCTAGATTTAGTGTTCTATGCTTTTGAAAAAGGATCAAATGGACAGTTATTTGTAAAAAAATCACCATCCACAACAATTAAAATTCTAGTTAAAGCTTTATTAAAATTATTTAATAAAAAAAATCATCCACTAAAGATTATTGGTGTTAGGCATGGAGAAAAAATGCATGAAACTTTGTTAAGTTCTGAGGAGAGAGCTTTGGCTAAAGAAAGTAAGAATTTTTTCGTTGTAAATCCAGACCTTCGCGATTTAAATTATAGTAAATTTTTTAAACAAGGAAAAAGAATAAATAAATATGAAAATTATTCGTCAAATCAGTTAGATATTTTAGATATCAACAAAACTATTAGGCTACTTAAAAAATCTGAAATTGTAAAAAATTCAATTTAATGAATGTGTTAATTACGGGCTCTGAAGGTTTTATTGGAAAAAATCTAAAAATATTTTTGTCCCAAAAGAAAATAAATATTTTTACTTTTGATAGAGAAGATTCTGAACAAAAGCTCCATGAAAATATCTTGAAATGTGATGTAATTTGCCATTTAGCTGGAGAAAATAGACCAAAAAATCGAAAACTTTTTTATATAAACAATACTTTACTAACAGATAAAATTTGTAATTTTTTAATAAATAAAAAAAAAAGAAAAAAAATAATTTTTACATCAACTACTAAAATAAATGACAATTCTCTGTATGCTAAATCTAAAAAGCAATGTGAGAAAATTCTTTTAAATTATAAAAGATTAACAAAGGCCAATATTTCAATTTTAAGATTTCCAAATGTTTTTGGAAAATGGTCAAGGCCAAACTATAATTCTGTAGTAGCAACTTTTTGTTATAATATTTCTAGAAAAAAAAGTGTAAAAGTATTCAATAAAACTGAAAAAATTAATCTTTTGTATATTGATGATGCTATAGAGCAAATTTATGAGACAATACTCACAAGTAAAAAATATAATTATCCAAATATTCTTAAAGTTAATAAAATTAAAGTTTCTTCAATAGCAAAAAAATTAATTTATTTTAATGATATTCTTAAAAGAAATCATTTAAATGATTTTACAAATACATTAGATGAAAATTTATTTAGCACATTTATAAGTTTCTTACCAAAAAGATCTTTTTTTTTTAAAAATAAATCTCATTATGACCAAAGAGGGAACTTTATAGAGTTTTCTAAAAATCAAAAATTTGGTCAATTTTCAGTTTTTACAATTAAAAAAAAAAAGGAGAGGGGTGGTCATTTTCATCATTCTAAAGTTGAAAAATTCTTAATAATAAAAGGGTCCGCAAAATTGATCTATAGAAATATTAAAGATAACTCCAAGATAGTAAAAAATATTAAAAGTAGTGATACTATTATTTTTTACAGTATTCCCGGCTGGGTCCATACTATAAAAAATATTGGTAATGATGAAATTGTTGGTATTGTATGGGCCAATGAAATTTTTAATAAACAAAAAACTGATACATATTATTTAAATGAAGAATAAAATTAAAGTTTTAACTGTAGTGGGAACAAGACCAGAGTTGATCAGGTTATCTAGGATTATTAAAAAATTTGATAATATTTTTGACCATTATTTACTTCATACCAATCAAAATTTTGACGTTAATTTAAAAGATATTTTTTTTTCAGATTTAAAAATTAAACCTAATAAAATTTTAAATGGTAAAAGCTTAAATGCAGTAGAGAAAATTTCAGACATACTAATAAAAACTGATGAAATTATAAAAAAATTCAAACCAGATGCTTTTTTGGTTTTAGGCGATACCAATAGTGCCTTATCCTCAATTTCTGCAAAAAAAAATAAAATTCCAATATTTCATATTGAGGCTGGAAATAGATGTTTTAATCAAATAGTTCCTGAGGAAATCAATAGAAAAATTGTAGATCATATATCTGATATAAATTTAGTCTATAGCGATTTTGCTAGAGCAAATTTAATTAGAGAGGGAATTTCGCCTGATCAAATATTTAAAGTTGGTAGTCCTCTTTATGAAGTAATTAATTTTTATAAACAAGATCTTAAAATAGATAGCTACTTAAAAAAAAATAATTTAAAAAAAAATCAATTTATTTTAGTAAGTTTTCATAGAGATGAAAATATTGGTAATAAAGAAATACTTAATGAATTTTGGAGTATTTTAACTAGTCTAGAGAAAAAATTTAAAATACCAATTTTAGTATCTACCCATCCTAGATTAAGAGAGAGGCTACTGAAAAGTAATATTAAGAATAATAAGAATATTATATTTAGCAAACCATTTAGTTTTAAAGAATATATTTCATTACAAATCTCTTCAAAATTTATAATTTCTGATAGTGGCAGCATAAGTGAGGAAGCAGCAATTTTAAAAGTCCCGGCAATTTCTCTTAGACAAGAAATTGAGAGACAAGAAGGTATGGATGAAACCTTGATAATTATGTCAGATATTGAGAAAAATGAGCTTCTAAGCAGTGTAGATGTTTTGCTTAAAACACATTCGTCAAATTTTCCAATAAATTTAAATGATTATAATGTTAAAAATGTATCTGATAAAGTTGCAAGAATAATTAGAAGCTATATCTCTTTTATCAATCGAAAAGTATGGAAAAAAAAGATCAGATAAGAATTTTAATCGTTTCGCAATATTTTTGGCCAGAAAATTTTAGAGTAAACGATATAGTAAAATACTTTCAAAATCAGGGCGCACATATTGAGGTTTTAACTGGTAAACCAAATTATCCTGGAGGTAAACTTTTTGATGATTTTAAAAATAACCCTTCAAAATATGATAATTTTAATGGGATAAAAGTAAAACGAGTTCCCATGTTTACTCGTAAAAAGGGATCCAATACCAACTTAGTGTTTAACTATTTAAGTTTTTTATTAAGTTCTATTTTTTTTGGTTTTATAGAATATAGAAAACAAAAATTTGATTATATTTTTACATTTGGAACATCACCTTTAACTGTAGCTTTCACATCCTTATTTCTTTCTAAATTTTGTAAATCGAAAACTTGTTTATGGGTTTTAGACTTATGGCCAGAAATAATATTTGAATTAGGAGTTTTAAAAGGTAAGTTTTTAGAAAAATTACTATCAAAAGTTATAGTTTTTATTTTTAATAAGACAGATATAATCCTTGCTCAATCAGAGAGCTACGTTGAGTTGATAAAAGCAAAGGTTTTAAATAAAAATAAAGTTTATTATTTTCCATCTTGGCCAGAAATAATTGATAAACCACAAATAAATTCAAGGCCAATTGAACAAAACGAAGATAATGAGCTAAAAATATTTTTTACAGGAAGTATGGGAGATGCACAAAATTTTAGAGTAATAGCTGAGGTAATATCTAGAACAAGAGATCTTAATATCAAATGGTTTATAATTGGAGGTGGAAGGAGATTTGAAGAGCTGATAAAACTAAAGAATTTAAAAAATTTAAATAATTTAGAGCTAATTGATTTTCTTCCCCCATCTGAAATTATATATTATCAAGAAAAAGCAGATGTTTTATTTTTATCACTTAAAAATGGCAAAATTCTATCTTCAACAATACCAGGTAAATTTTCTACCTATTTAAAATACAACAAACCAATTCTTGGTTTAATATCTGGTGAAGTAAATAAATTAATAAATAATTATAAAGTTGGTTATGCAGTCGATCCAGATAACATGGAAGAGTTTATTGAAAGGATAAAAAATTTAATATATTTAAAAACTACAGGTAATATAAAATCATCTTTTAAAAATTTTGATATTTTATTAAAAAAATTTAGTTATGATGAAAATTTAAAAAATTTTAAGACTTTATTGATAAGCAATTTAAACTCAAGTTTAGATTTATTTGAAACAATAAGACTTGTAACTGATCTTAATTATGATTTTTATAAAAAAAACTTTATTTTATCCGGATTAAATCTTGCTTTTCTTGGACACTATGTTGCAAAAGAAACCAAAATTATAAATAATTTATATCATTGGCCGGATGGTTTATTTAAATTTATTTTCTTTAAGAAAGATACAAAAAAAATTCCTGGTAGAGATTTAGTCGAAAATTTACAACTCCCTGACTTTGTAAGAAAAATTCACGTTTTGGGAGATTTATCAGATATAAATAAGTCATATCTTAAAAAAAAATTTGATAAGGAGATAATACATACCAAACTTCCTTTTGCGGATGTGGATACAATTAAACAAGAAGTTCCTCTAATTGATGATGAAACTATATGTTTTTTAACATTACCAACACCTAAACAGGAGCAAATTGCAGAATACATAGCATCAAGACAAAAAAATTTTAAAATTTTTTGTATAGGTGGAGCAATAAATATGATAACCGGAATAGAAACACCTTGCCCTAAATTTCTTGAGAATTATGGTCTAGAAACAATTTGGAGATTGAAAACAGATACAAGAAGAAGAACAAAAAGATTAATAAAGACTCTATTGCTATTTTTATATGGTCTTGTATTTGGTAAATTTAAGAAATTAAAGGGTGAAGTTATAGAAAATTAATATTTTACCTTTCATGAAAAAAAAATATTTTATTTGGGCATCCGATATTTCAAATGTAAGTGGAGAAGGAGTCTTAGGAAGAAATTTTCTCAAAAGATTAAGATTTTCTCAGGATTATATAATTAAAATTCAAACTTTTGAAAATATATTCATATTAAAAAAATTACACTTTAAAAATTTAAATTTAAAAAAAAAAAAAATACTTCAACAATCATTTTTTCATAAATATATTGGACCTATATATGGTATTTTTATGTGTTGGATTAATTTCCTTAATGGAAACAAAGTTATATTCCTTAATTACCTACCATTGTGGAATTTTTTAATTTTTATTTTATTACCACCAGGAACAAAATTAGGGCCAATTACTGGGTCTAAGTATTATAGTTACAATGCGAATTTTGGAATTATTACCAGAAAGTTTTTATTGCCAATTTTGTTTAATATAAGTTCATTTATATTGATTTTCAGGTACAAAAAAAAAATTTTTTCTACAGACTTATTAAAAGATTATTTCCCAAAGACAAAATCTATTAAATCAGATTTTGTACTTACTTTAATAGCAAAGAAAAATAAAAGACCATCTCATCATAAGTATGACTTTGTATTTTATTATAGAAAACATCCAACAAAAAATAATTTATTTATATTAAATATTTTAAGAAATTTATCTAAAGCCAATTATAGGATTTGCATAATCGGAGATAAATTAAAAAATATAAATGCAGAGCAATTAGGATATATAAAAAATGATGAAGTTATAAAAATTTTAAAAAAATCAAAAGCTACATTTAGTTCCTCAGAAAATCTGTTAAACTTATTTATAATTGAGGCAATAAATAACAATGTTTTAGTATTTTGTGAAAATAAAAAACACTTTGCCAGATATAAAAGACTATTTGATCAAATTATTCCATTAAATTTTAGAAAAAAAAATAATCTTTTAGAGATTAAAGATATTTTTAAAAATAAGAAAATTTTAAATAAAAAAAATTTCTATATTGAAAAAGTTAAAAAAGAATATGAGAATTATTTTAAAAATTATTTAATCTGATTTCTTTTTATAAAACATCAAAATTAAAAGTGAATTTAAAAATAATAAAGAGTCAATACTAAATACAGAGAATGTATTTTCGATAAATGATCTAATAAAAAAGAAAATTATAAAAGTTGAAGCCAAAAGATATGGATAATTGTAATTTTCATATAAAAGATTATTTTTAAAATAATAAGATAGTAGTTTTATCCCAATTAAAAAGTTAGCAATTATAAAAAATAAAGCCCCAATGTATCCTGAAGATGCAAATACATATAGATATAAATTTGAAGCATTTGTAGATAACATATAATGATCTTTAATAAGTAATTTTCTATCACCCTGTGGACCATATCCAAAAACTTTATTATAATCATAATTTTTCAATATTCTTTTCCATATGTGAATCCTTCCTGATGAATAATCTAAATTTGGATTGCTTGATGGGGTTAAAAACCTTATTTGATTCTCAGGAATTACTTCATTTATTTTATCAATCTTATCCTTATTGAATTCTTCATTTTTAATATCTAAAAATTTTTTAGTTTTAATTTCAGAAATATCCATACCAAATGTTTTAGCGACTTGAACTGAAATTCTGTAAAATGAATTTTGATCGGATTTACAAATTCTTTTTAATTCTTTATCTTTATCAATATTTCCGTTTGACAGACAATTTTCTTTAAAAGAAATTATATTATTTTTTATTTTTATATTTGATATATTTTCGTATAAAAAAAAAGGAATACCAATTAATAAAAAAAAATATAAAAATCTTTTTATAATTGAATATTTATAATTAAATAAAAATAAAACAAATAAACTTGCGACAAGGCAAATTATTGATCCTCTTGATTGCATACCCCAAATAACAGAGTTAGATAAAATAATTATTGAAAAAAGAGTAAAAAAAATAATTTTGTTTTTTACTGATAATAAATAAATAGTTAATGCTAATGTCGATAGTGCTATCATTCTTGACATCCCTGTGATTCTTGGAAAAGGATTATCAAAAAATTCGTTTGTAATTGGGTGTATCGCATACATCCATTTTGACAAAATAAAATTAGGATTAAAAAAATATTCACTTAGTGAGTCAGTTAAATAAAAAATGGAAAGAGCAAAAACAAAAAATATACTGATTAATGAAATAAAAACTACAGGAAGTTTTTTGTAGCTGTTAAAAAATATAAATATACAAAAAATAGAAAGTAATTGTGAATACAAAAGATAATTAGTTTCTAGATAATCATATTTTCCATCATACAAAAGTCCACCGATTAATTGACATAATAGGTAAATAAAAAAAAAAACTAAAATTAGATAATCTATATTTTTGTATTTTTCTTTTATATTATTTTTAAATATTTCCCTGAATATAAAAAATAGAGAAAATATTAATAGAAACATTGGAATGATAGATCTTATTCCATTTAAAATATTTATACCCTCACTACCGAGTTGACTTGGTTTCCCATTAATTGATATCCATAAAAAAAACCAACATAAGAGAAAAAAATAAACCTGGATATTAATTTTTCCATTAAAAATTTTATATAATTCTTTCTTGGTCTCTAAAATTATGTTCATTTGTTTAATTTAATAGAATTATTCAATTTACTAGTTATTATATCTCTTAATTGAAATTTCAAATTAATTTATAATATAAAAATGGCTTAAATGAAAATATTTGAAACAAATTTTAAGTTGAAGGATCATTTAAATATACATTCTGCAATTATTTTTATTATTACGCTTGCATTAGTTGCGGGACCTCTTGTAGCTGAAATTGCATTATTTTTTGGGATAATTTTTATTTTTTTTAATACATCAAAAATCACTTCTTATATTAATTTTTATAAAAAGTCTGTTTTTGTTTTTTTTTTATTTTATTTGTTAATAATTTTTTCAAGTTTTTATTCTATAGATGCAACCACTTCTTTGATAAGATCAATTTTCTATATTAGATTTTTCTTCTTAATACTCATTTTTTCATTATTTTTTGAAAAAGAAAAAAATATAAATATTTTTGCAATTTTTTTTATAATTATTTTTTCTATATTTTTAATAGATTCGTTAATTCAATTTAGTTTTGGTAATAATATCTTAGGCTATCCTTATACTTTAGGTAGAGTAACTTCGTTCTTTAATGATGAGCATATTTTAGGAAGTTATATTTCCAGATTTTATCCTTTTATTTTATCATTAATTTTTTTTTCTAAATTAAATAAAAAAAATTATTATATATATTTTATTACTATATCGTCTCTTGTAATGGTTTACTTAAGTTCAGAGAGAACTGCTTTTGGCCTATTAATAATTGTTCTTTTTTTTTTAACATTCCTAAAACAATTTAGAATTTTTTTTTTATTTTTTTTGATTTTTTTAATTTTTATGATCTTAAACAAATCAGCAAATTTAGAGAGATTAATAGATCACACTATAAATCAAATCTATAACAAAAAAGAAAACAAGATTTATTTATTCAGCGAAAGACATCAAAATCACTACAAAACTTCATGGGAAATATTTTTAGACAATAAAAACTTTGGAACAGGAATAAAAACTTTTAGGATAGTTTGTAAGCAAGATAAATATTCAAATGATATTATAAAAAATTTTTTAAATACAGGTGAAAAATATGTTTCTCCGGTAGATGGACAAGCAATAACTATAGAAGTAGATAAGGACTTACCCCAAGCATCTAGAAATTTTGATATTATTATTTTGAATGGATCAGATCCAAAAGATTTAGATTCAATTGCTGATGGATATATTAAAAATAAAAAATTAGATCTAAATTTACAAGATTATAAAAATTACGTAATTCATTATAAAATTCCAGGATGGCTACCTGACATCGATAAAAGATTTTCGAGTATTGAGATTTTTAATTTAAACAGATTTTATGTACAAAAAAATCAAATTCTTTTTATAAAACCCCCAGATCAATTTGTTGATGGATGTAATACACATCCTCATAATACTTATTTACAATTATTATCAGAAACTGGTTTATATTCATTTCTGATAATATTATTTATTTTTTTGATAGTTACTTTTAATGTTGTTTATTTTTTCTATAAATCTTTAAAATTAAATGATGATTTTAGCAAAGGGCTACTTATGATAAATTTATGTTTCTTTATAAATCTTTTCCCACTTGTTCCTACAGGTAGTTTTTTTAATAATTTTTTATCTTTTGTGTACTTAATACCTGTAGGACTATATTTTGGGATTAATAAAAGAAAAATTACATGAATTTAATAAATATTTATACAATACAATGTTTAATTGTTTTGATTTTTTTTTATAAATTTAAAAACTTTTCATTATTTGTAAATGTATTTGACTATCCAGATAAAAGAAAAATTCACAAAAACCCAACTCCTTTAACTGGTGGCATATTTATAACTTTTAATGTTGTCTTTTTAGTTTTTTTTATTTATTTTATTTCTGGTCAAGAACCTTCTTTTAATATTATTTTTTTTTTATTTGGGTATATAAGTTTTTTTTCAATTGGATTTTATGATGATAAGTTTAAGCTTAATGCAAAATTAAAACTTCTATTATCTATATTAATATTATTTCCTATTGTCTATTTTGATACAAACGTACAATTAAAAATTTTAAAATTCTCATTTATAGAAAATTCAATCAACCTTGAAAAATTAAGTATATTTATAACAATTTTATTTTTTTTACTATTCATAAATGCAATGAATATGTTTGATGGTTTAAATTGCCAGAATGGAATTTATTCTCTTGTATTAGTTATCGTATTAATAGGAATAACCAATTATAATATTTTTTTCTTAGGCTTACTAATTCCAGTGACATTTTTTATTATTTATAATTATCTTAATAAATTCTTTTTAGGTGATAACGGGACTTTGTCGTTAGGTTTTTTATTTTCTTACTTTTTTATACTTCAATACAACAGAAATCTTATTAATTATTCTGATGAAATCTATATGTTTATGTTTTTACCCGGATTAGATTTAATGAGACTTTATATTTTTAGATTAGTAAATAAAAGAAATCCATTTAAGCCTGACAGAAACCATATCCACCACTACTTGCTAGAAAGTTATGGATATGCAAATACAATTTTAATAATATTTTCACTTATTATATTTCCTATAATTATAAACATTTATATCGATAAAACATTATTATTAAATTTTATAACCCTTTTTATCTATTTGTATTTGATTTTATTTAAGTTTAAAAATTGTTTTAAATAAATTATGAAAATTGAAAATTTAAAAAGTTTTTTTAAAAATAAGAATGTGCTTGTAACTGGACATTCTGGTTTTTCTGGATCTTGGCTATGCCATATGCTTATTTTAATGGGCGCTAAAGTTTCTGGTGTATCGCTTAAACAACTAGATAAAAAATCTATATATTATAAATCAAGATTAAAAAAAATTTTATATAAAGAATTTTTCTGTGATATCAGAAATGAAAATAAATTTAAAAAATGTATTAAAAAAATTAACCCAGAAATAGTATTTCATTTAGCATCCCAGCCTCTTGTGAGCGAAGCTTATAAAAATCCAAAAATTACTTATGAAACAAATGTTTTAGGTACAATGAATTTATTAAACTCTTGTCTTTCTCTAAGAAATATCAAGTCTATATTGGTTGTTACCTCTGATAAATGTTATGAAAATAATGAAAACAAAAAGTATTTTAAAGAAAATGATAAATTAGGTGGAAAAGATCCTTATAGTAGCAGCAAGGCCGCACAAGAAATTGTTACCCAATCAATGAGGGATTCATTTTTTTTAAATAAAAATTGCTCAATATCAACAGCTAGAGCAGGAAATATTTTTGGTGGAGGAGACTGGGCTAAAAATAGGATTATACCTGATTATTATAGAGCTGTTTTCAAAAACAAACCATTAGTACTCAGATCTCCAAATTCTTTAAGACCATGGCAATTTATTTTTGATGTTTTGATGGGGTATATCTTATTAACAGAAAAGCATTGCATAAGCAAAAAGTACGAAGGCAGTTGGAATTTTGGACCAAATTTAAAAAAAGTGAACGTTTTTAATTTGGTTAATAGATTAAATAAATTTAATAGCAATAAAATAAAAATTAAAATTAAAAAAAATATTAAATTTAATGAAAGCAAATACTTAAATCTAAATAACTTAAAATCAAAAAAAAGGTTAAAATGGAAACCCCTTTATAATCTTGATTATGCTCTCCATACTACAAATCAATGGTATCAAAACTGTCATAAGAAAGAAATTGACAGCATAAGTCTCAAACAAATAAAAAACTATTTTAAAAAATTATTATAGAAAATTTTTAAAAGTGAATTCTGTTGATTTTATATTTCAGTAATATTACTTAAATTCAAAGTGATCGTGCCTGAGTATCGCTATTTGACCTTTAAATTTTTTTAATTTAAGAAATTTATAAACTTCATCAGAATAACCTGCGGCCATAATTATAATTCCATCAATTTTTTCATTGCTTATTTCTGAAGGAGCTATTACTTTTATTTTATCACCTGGCGAATATTTATTTTGTTTAAAATTTGCAGAGTCGATTATACATTTTATTTTATAATTAATTTTGGCTAGCGATATAACTGTTAGTGCTTGATGCCCAGCACCCCATATGGCTATATTTTTTTTTTTTACCTTTTTTTTAAATTTAATAAAATCTTTTTTAATTTTATTTATTACATTTTCTAAAATTAGTTTTTGTGGAATTCCTCTTTTTTTTACTATTGCCGATAAAATATAACCATCCCAAATAGAATTAATTTTTATTATCTCAAAGCCGTTAATATTTAATGTTTGGATTAAAGATTGTTTGGTAAAGTAGTTGAGATGATCAATAATAAATTCTGTATATAATTTTTTTTTTAAAATCATATCAAAATTTGGTACTTCAATAATTCCGTAAGCCTCAGAGTTTAAGTTTCTAATTATTCCTTTTAAAAAATTATTTACATTTGGTGAATGCTCCATAAAACTCATACATATAAATCCATCATATGGACCTTTTGGAACTTTAAATTTTTTATCAGCAACATAACCTCTGTAGACATTTAATTTTTTTTTTTTTACATATAGAAACATTACTTTTTGAATTTTCAATACCTACAGATTTTTTTGAATATTTTTTTAAAATGGATAAGTAATCTCCATTACCAGCTCCTATTTCAACAATTGATTTGTATTTAAGATTAAATTTATTTATAAATGATTTAAATTGCTTGTTTCTAAATTTGACCATACTTTTGGAAAATCCTGCTGCCCTTATTGTTTCTTTGAAATATTTAACTGGTTTATTATTAGACTGTACCAAACCACAAGATTGGCACTGAAGGATATTTAAAGATATATAGTTTTTTCTTTTATTTTTTGTAAATCCTTGAGCAGAAGGAGGAACTTTATTGAGACTTAAAATATTTGATAAAGAAGACCTAGAACCACAAATTTTACAATTTAAATTTGATTTTTGCACAGATTAAGTTTGATTAATATGCAATCTTATACTATTAAGACGTCAAAATTAATAGTATATTTAAATATGAATCATTCAGAAAGAATTGCTCTTGTTTCAGAAATGAACCTAACTGAGGCAGAAAAAAAGAAAAGAGCTGGTCTAGCAGCAAGAAAACCTTATTTAGCAGAGAAGTTATCAAAAATATCTGAAAATGAAAAAAAAGGAAAGATAAGCCCAATCATAAGGATAGAGAAAAGTTATCTGTGTAATTTTCAATGCACACATTGTTCAGCAGAATATTATATGGATAGACATTTAGAGCAAAAACTAAATACTAAAGAACATAGAGACCAAATGACTCTAGATGATATAAGAAATATTTCAAAACAAGCTGATGAATTAGGTTTATCAAGATTTGTAATTACAGGCGGTGAGCCTTTAGTTATGAAAGACTTTGATCAAGTAGTTGAAGCTATAGACCCAGATAAACACTATATTATATCAGATACAAATGGTTGGTTTTTAGATGATAAAAAAGCAAAACATATCAAATCAATTGGAGTCGAAAAAGTTCAACTATCTCTTGATAGCTTTATAGAGGAAGAACATGACAACTTTAGAAACAAAAAATATTCTTATAAAAAAGTAATGAGAGCTGTAGATTCTGCCCTGAATGCAGGTTTAAATTTAATCTTATCTACCGTTTTAGTAAATGGAAGAGGAGAAGCAAAAGAGTTTGAGGATATGTGTAAGTTTTGTCAAGAGAGAGGCATTGGTTTATACGTTTCTTACGCAAAACCAGTTGGTAGTGCTACTGATCATCCAGAATTTGTTATAACTAAAAAAGATGCCGATATTTGTAGGGAACTAGAAAAAAAATATCCTGTATTTACACACATGACTCCTTCATATGGTTCTTTTAAAGGATGTATAACTGTTAAGGGAATTATTACAATAACTTCAACAAATGAGGTAACCCCTTGTCCTTACATCGATTTTTCACTTGGAAATCTTAGAAAAACGTCTTTGAAAGAAGTTTTAGACAGAGGTATGAGAAATCCATGGTTAGGGCCTCACAGACCGGATTGTTTAATTGGAGAGGATCCAAGTTTTATAAAATTACATCAAGAAAAAACCGCAGGACGAACTCATCTTCCAGTTCCTTATGGCGAAGGTTTTGCTGATGACAACGAACTCTTTTAAAGAGTCTAAATATAATGAATTTTGATAGCAAGGGTCGCTGTTTAGCTAATTTAACCAATTTTCCAGCGCACAAAAAATCAAGATATTATTTTAATTTAGATGAAAAAATAAATAATAATATTAATCTAAAAGAAATTTTTGAAAATATATCTGAAAATATATCAACAAGTCTAACAATATCTTATGATGAGTTTGAAAAAAAAATTAAAAATATTAGAGAAAATTTATCTTCTAGGGAGGAAACCAAAAATATTTTAAATGGTTATGGATTTCCCTTTATTATACCTAAGCTACCTTCGGAAGACATAGGAACAAATTTACAAAATATCTTTCTTCCTGCCTTGGAAAAATCATATAGGAAAAAGTTTCCAAACTATGAATTTCAAAATCATGTGAAATTTAAATTAGAAAAAAAAATAGATCTATGGGAAAATAGCAGATATGAAAAAGTAATTAGTAGAAGTTTAGAGACTGACGTGGTTGGTATTTTTTTCACCTGTTTAAATGAATTTTCTTTACCTGCTGCCATTGATATTATTAATAAATTGCCAGAAAATTTTATATTGAGTGGTGGATATGAGATAATATCTGCAATTATAGGTAAACAAAATATTTTGATGAGAGAAGATAAATATTCTCCATTATTATGGTTTTCATCTATGAAGAATGCTAATGACGATAACCTTTCATATCATATAGAACCGTACGGATATAATATAACTTTTAATGAAAGAGCACATTTGAACGAAGCAGCAGAATACTGGTGGCATTCAATTACTTATATTGATTAACAAAGGATATGGCAAAAAAGTATCATGGATTAAATGGTGACTTAGATTTTATATTTAATCAAAACAAGCATATTTGGAAAAAATTAAAAAATAAAAATTTATTTCTTACTGGTTGCACAGGACCATTTGGCTTTTGGTTAATAAAAAGTTTACTTTACGCTGATGAAAAAATTTCGTTAAATTGTAAAATTTTTGTTTTAACTAGAAATAAAAATTCTGATTTTTTTAAATATTTTGCGTCAAAATCAATTAAAGTTGTATATGGTGATGTCAGAAAATTTAAATTTTTCAAAAAACGAATAGATTTGATTATTCA
>MDSZ01010232.1_pt1 | contig 16725 bp, 28 predicted proteins | sample 811201 | NCBI WGS metagenome assembly MDSZ01 (sample SAMN05326647, study PRJNA326480) | marine metagenome | isolation source: seawater | place: Indian Ocean: North | collected 2010
AATGGATTACAAAAAATAGAACAACTTAGAGGTGTAACTTATACAAGAGATAACAAAGAAAGTATTGGTGTAATTGCTCAAGAAGTAGAAAAAATATTACCAGAAATTGTCAAAACAGCAGATGATGAAATGGGTACAAAATCTGTTGATTACAGTAGAATAACTGCAGTGTTGATTGAAGCAGTAAAAGAATTATCAGCAAGAGTTAAAGAACTAGAGAATAAATAATGGCAGTCCCAACAGGTACGGCAAAATTTTCAGAAATACAAACAGAGTTTGGTGGAAGCAATCCTATCTCTCTAAGTGAATATTACTCAGGAGGTAGTAATACTAAATCTAATTTAGGAATTTTTGCACCTAACGGGATTCCAACTTCAGGAACAATTAGTGTCAACGATTTTCGTGGTGCAGAGAATACCAGTGAAGAATTTTCTACAAATGTAACTTTCACTGCAGGTTCTATAGCATTTTCAAATCCTTTTTTAGAAAGTAAAGGAAGGAGTTCTTTAAATTCACCAAATGGTTCAATTGCTGATGATACTCCTGATAATGGCAGAATGATGAAATCATCTACATTGAACGAAGTCACTTATAATAAATCTACACCTAAAGGTTCTTCAACATCAACCGAGTTTTTTAAAGTACAAATTTTTATTTCAAATACAGTTTCAGGTTACAACAACAATATCAATAATGATACTGATGCTTTCAAGCAATTCAGGGATACAAGTTCAGGAGGTGGTGGTACTTTCAATAGATCGGCTGCAAGTTATACTACTTCTGTTACAGGAGGTGTAGCAGTTCACAGTTGGCAATGGGGAAGCACCCCTTATTCACCAATTGGTACAGGCACAAGGTCCGTAACTTTTGATTGTGATTGATTATGAGTATAGAAATACAAATAGATAATGGCATAAAAAAAGTATCTAAAACGTATGATGGTATATTTGTACAAATTCCTGCAATTTTAGATAGTAATGGGGATGTAGATTTGGTGGCTTCAGAACAAGCTTTAGATATTTTTCACTGGGATAATAATGAGAGCTTGGAAACTCAGGAAACCAAAGTACCTCCTTATGTTCCAGAAGATGTTGGTGAAATTTAATGAGCTTTGCAAAGCTTTTAAGAAATGAGGTTTCTACAAAAGTAGAAGATGATTTAGTAATCACAGTTCTTAAAGGAAATACAGACGATTACATTGAAAGAGGTTCTTTTTCGGGTGTGGCAAATAGAGATATTGTTACAACAGATACTGAAAGTGCTAATGTAGTTTGTGTTCCTATAAGAACAATTATTGCTGAAGGAAAAGCAGAACTATCATGGGAGTGGGAAACTGACATATCAGAATCTGACGTAACTAGATTTGTTTCTTTGAACAATTCAGATGCACTCAAAAGTTCTAGTAATTTTTCTCAATCTACTGTTGCAGAAGCAGTGTCTAATAAAAAATTTGTAATGAATGTAGAATATGATCCTATTTTTTCTGAACTAGGCGATTTACAAATAAGATGGCAACTTAAAACTAATGGGAAAATAAAAGCTTTAGCAGATAATACAAAATTCCTATGCACCATTACTAACAACAGCGCATATCAAGTAAAAATTCTTGATATACCAGTTGGTGCTACCAAAACAGTTGCTAGACAAGGAACAATAAATTATTTAGTATTTGCTCAAGATTGTTCAGTTGGTGGCACAACACTATCTGAAAACACATTTAAAAAATTATCTAGTAATTCAGTAGATGTTAAAAATGAAAGTTCAAAACCGTGCAGAATAGTAACAATATATAAATGAGAGAAAAACTTTTTTACTTATTACCAGTTTTAAATACCATGTTTACCGATGGTAAATGGAATTTTCCATTAATAAGAATAGTAAAAGATTTCCACAAAAAACATGGTTTGATTCTCACTATCCTGTGGGTTCTCTTGGTTGTAGTAGGAACAAAGGTAGTTTTTATAAATGGAACTATAGGAATCATTAATTACACTTTTGGTATAGATATACCCTTCGGTCCCGTTTGGGAAAATATAAGAGGTAATTTTGGATTTGTTGATTAAAGTATTTCTTTTCTTTGGTGGTTTTTTATCTGGCACACTTGTTACGTATGCCTTTTTTTCTTTAGTACCTATTTTACAAGCTCTAGCAAATTTGCAGTTATGAATAGTATTTGGCAACTTTGGGAGAAAGGAGTTGATCAAGAAGTATTAAAAAAAATTGAAGAAATCACAAATGAATTGCAAGTTAAAGATTCTCAAGTAGGTCATTACAGACCGAAAGAAGGAGAAACAAACCCAAAAATTAGAAGATCAAAAACTGCGTTCTTAAATAATTCTAACAAATCACATTCTCAAATTTTTAGTATGTTCACTAATTTTTTTTATGAAGCAAATGCAAATGCTTTTGGGGTACATATAGATAGACTCACAGATATTCAATACACTGAGTATCATGCAGAAGAAGATGGTTTTTATGATTTCCACCAAGATTGTTTTATTGAATCAGAAAGACTTATAGACCGAAAATTAAGTTTGACCATGCAACTTTCAGACCCAGAAGATTATGAAGGAGGAGATTTTGTATTCCATAATTCATTTGTACCTTCACCACCAGATACAAGGGTTTTGAAAAAACAAGGAGCTATATTAGTTTTCCCTTCATTTGTTTTGCATAAAGTAGAACCTGTAACAAAAGGCATAAGAAAAAGTTTGGTAGCTTGGATTGATGGACCCTGTTGGAAATAAATATAGTCTGAAAAATAAAAAACTTCTCCAATACAAAACAGAGATGTTGGATTTGGATTTTTATTCAAGTGTAGTTTACAAACAACAAATATCTGCAAAACATCATTTTGATCATGTTTATACGTTGCCTTTTTTAGATAAAGAATTTTGTAAAGAATTGTTGCAAGAAATAAAGCTTTTAGAAGAATCTTTTGATTACAAGGGTAACTTAGATGAAGATGAAAGTGTAAGAAGTCCAGAATTACAAATAGCACAAATATGTCCAGAACTTTCAGAAAATTTGTTACGTAACATATGTACGTTTGGAAATTATTTTTTTTCAGAAGTGTTTGATTCAGATGTGGATTCTGGATCAGTTCACGTTACTAAATACGATAAAAATTGGATAGGGAAAATGCACAATGATTTAGCTGATGTAACTGTTTTGATACCTTTGAATGAAAACGAATTTGATGGTGGAGGTACAGAATTCAAAAAAGGAATTATTGAGCCACAAGACATTGGCACTGCAACAATTTTTCCTAGTTTTATTACTAAACACAAAGGATTATCTATTACTTCTGGGGAAAGATATCTACTGGTTTTTTGGTTGAGAAAAATTAAACTTTTGTAATTTTTTCATAAGAGATGTTAAAATTCATTTATCAAGGAGATAGACAATGGCAGATGCTAACAAAGATTTAAGAACCTACACTATAGAAACTGTAGATAAAGATGGTGTAACACCCATCAAAACAGAATATAAAGTAGAAGATATGGATAAAAACCAAGTAATTCTTTACAACAGGTTAGAAAAATTATCTGCTGAAAAAAATGACTTGAATATGCTTTTAGTAGAAAAAGAAATTCTTATAAATAGTTACAACCAGTCTTTAATTAAATCTTTACAACCAGAAAGAAAAATAGAAGATTTAACTAATGGTAAAGACAAAAAAAACAACGATTGAAGTTGCCAGTGAACTTGAAGCACACGAAAGAGAATGTGCTATACGTTATGCCAATATAGAAAAAAGACTTGATTCTGGTCAAGCAAGATTCACACGAATAGAAGCAATGATTGTAGGTATCTACGGACTGTTGATCGCTTCGCAAATTTTAGATAGGATGTTCTAATGGCAGGACTTAGTATTGCTACAGAACCTACACAAGAACCACTTTCTTTACAGGAAGTTAAAGATTATTTACGTGTTGAAGATTCTGCAGATGAGAGAATCTTAAGAACAATGATTGAAACTGCAAGAAGATTTGCAGAAGAACATTTAGGAAGATCACTTATGCAAACTACAATTCATCAGTTCATTGATGGATATGATGAAATTGAAGACCCACTCTTTGAGGGATTTAGAAAAGGACCATTTCTTACTTATTATAAAAACTACATAACATTGGCAAGACCACCAGTGATTTCTGTTACAAGTGTAAGTACGTTTAACGATTCAGATACAGAAACAACCTTTGCTAGTTCAAAATACTTTTTAGACAATGCAAGAGAACCTGCAAGAATAGTTTTAAGAAACGGAGAAACTTTCCCAACCAGTTTAAGGGTAGCTAACGCAATCAAAATTGTATATGTGTCAGGTTATACATCTCCATTTACAATCCCCGAACCTATAAGATTGGGGATGTTACAACATATTGCACACTTATATGAACACCGAGGCGATATGTACAATTCCGTTGGTTACCCACCTTCTTTACAAAGACTTTATCAACCTTACGTAGTAATGAAAGGTTTATCTTCTTCTACACTTTTATCAATTGGTTAATGGCTGTTGGTGGATTAAGACATAAAGTTGATTTGCAAAAACCAACCAATACGAGAGATGCAGGTGGTGGTGCAGTAAAAACCTTCACAACTTTGGCTCAACTTTACGCACAAATAAAGCCCGTCAGTGGGCAAGAAAAGTATAGACAGGGTCAAGTTCAAGAAAGTGTAACTCACCACGTGACGGTCCGTTATCGTAGCGACATAGGTACAAATATGAGGTTGGTGTATCAATCTAGAAACTTCAATATACGACATATCAGAAATATAGATGAAAGGAACAGATTCTTGCTTTTAGTTTGTAATGAAGGAGAAGCAACATGAAACTCATTTTTTCTCTAAAAAATTTAGATGTTTTCAATAAACGAATGGAAAAAAGATTGAAAAATGATGCATTGAAAGAAGTAAAAAAGAACGTAACTTATGGAACAAATATTGTAGAAAACTTTGCAAAAGAAAAAATACAAAGAAGTCCTGCAACTGGTAACCCAAGAGGTGATGGAAGTTTTGCTTCTGCGCCCGGCGAATTTCCTAAAACTGATACAGGATTTTTGGTGCAAAATATTTCTTCAAAAGTTTTTACAAAGGGTAACACAGTCATAGGTCAGATAATAAGTTCAGCACCTTATTCCAAACATTTAGAGTTTGGAACAACAAAAATGGCAGCAAGACCATTCATGCAACCAAGTTTGGAAGCTAATGCCAAAAAAATAGAAAGAAGATTTAAACGTGGAGGTTACATAGATTGAGTATCGGACAATTTGCATTGCAATCTACAATTTATTCAACACTTAACGGTGATAGCAACTTAACAAATACTTTAGGTGCAGGAGTTTTTGATGAAGTTGTTGAAGGTACAAGTTATCCATTTGTTGCTATCGGTGAAGAAACTGCAGTTGATTACGGAACAAAAACTTTAGATGGTGGTGAGTTCACAATCAATATTCATGTATGGTCACAATATACAGGTGCAAAAGAAACTAAAAATATTATGGACAGAATTCACGAACTGCTTCACAATAGTAGTTTAAGTGTTACTGGTTTTAACCTTATAAATATGAGATTTGAATTCAGTGATATTTTAAGGGACCCAGATGGGATAACCAGACACGGTGTCATGCGATTTCGTGCAGTAATTTTAGGAACTTCATAAAAGGAGAAAAATTATGGCAGCACAGAAAGGATCAGCAGTCCTCATCAAAGCTACAGTAAGTGGAAGTAAAGTAACCGTTGGTGGTTTGCGTTCTTCTTCAATTGTTCTGAATGATGAAATGGTTGATATTACAAACAAGGATTCTTCCAATGCAAGAACTCTTTTACCTCAAGGTGGAATTCAATCACTTACTATAAGTGGTTCAGGTGTCTTTACTGATAGCACATCTGAACAACAATTGAGAACTTCGGTTGGAGAATCTGTTTTTAATACTTACGATTTCGTTATTCCAGATTTGGGAACTTACTCAGGAAGTTTTCAAGTAACTTCACTTGAATTTGCAGGTGAATACAATGGAGAAGCAACTTACAGTGTAACACTTGAATCAAGTGGTGCAGTCACCTTTGCCGCAGCATAATGTTTGAAACAGTTGAAGTAAAAAAAGGAAAAGAAATTATTCAAGGTTCACTTGACGATGGTGTTCTTTCCGTACCAAATGTTTTAGGAAAGTCTGTTTCAGAAGTAACAATAAACGGCAAATCTTACAATGTTTTAGAATCAAATGTAGATGTTAGAGATAATTTAATTTATTTAACAATAGATATTCCAGACGGAAAATCAGGAGCTAAGTCAAATGACGAATCCACTGAAGGGTGAAGTCCAAATTTCATTAGGTGAAAAAACATATAAAGCAAGACTGACGATTGATGCTTTAGTTAGAATAGAGGAAGCAACGAATCTCGGTATTCTTAAATTAGCAACTAAAATCGCAAGTGCTGAATGTAAACTTTCAGAACTCATTATCATTTTAACTGCCGCTTTGCGTGGGGGTGGAAATGATTTACAAGAAAAGGATATAAAAGAAATCATATCCGATATAGGTATAGTCCAAGCAAGTACAGAAGTAGCTAGACTGATTGCGTCTTCTCTAAGCGACCCAAATGACGAGGAAGCAGAAGAGGTAAAGTTGGAAAAGGCAACATAGCTGAGTCAATCAGCTGGAATCGGTATATGGAAATTTGTATCGGTACAATGCAAATGCGACCCAAAGATTTCTGGAATCTTTCCTGTGTTGAATTATATGCTGCCATAAGGGGTTTCAAGCAATTCCACACCGTAGAACAAGATCATATGTCTAGGGGAGAACTAGAAAACTTAATGGAGCTTTATCCAGACTGATGGCAACTACTGTAGATCAATTAATTGTAGAAATTAAAGCAGATACTAAAGATTTGCAATCACAACTACGCAGATTGGAAGGAAGGATAGGTTCTGCAGGAAAAACTGGTAGTACAGCTTTTGTGCCAATGATTGGAAGTATGAAAAGTATGTTGCCAATAATAGCAGGTGTTGTTGCAGGTCTAGGGGCAATCGGGGCAGTTCGTGGAATAGCACAAGTTGGTTCTGAGTTTGAAGATATGCGTGATTCTTTGAACCAAGTATTCGGTAGTATTCAAGGTGGAGAACGAGCTTTTAACAATATCTTAACCTTCGCACAAACAACTCCTTTTCAAGTTGAAGATGTAACTAGAGCATTTATTTCATTAAAAGGTGCAGGTATTGAACCGAGTGCAGATATGTTACAAGTCTTTGCCGATACTGCCTCCACATCTGTAGATCAATTAGGGGCATTTCAGGCAATGGTGCGTTTAGTCCAAAGATCGGCTGCAGGTGGATTAGGTCTTGAGGAAATAAATCAGTTAGATGATAGAGGAATACCTGCAACAAAAATCCTTACCGAAGCATTGAATGTTAATAGATTAGAGTTGAGTAAGTTTGGTCAAACAGCCGAAGACGCAGCATTCATGGTGGAAAAACTTATAGAAGGAATGAAAGAACGTTTTGGTGGAGCAATGGAACAGAAGATGGATAACCTATCTACTAAAACTTCAAATATGACGATTGCTTTTAAAGAATTACAGAACTCTATTTTTGAAGGAGGATTAGGAGATTTCTTAGGAGATTTAGCAGATAAAATGAATAACTTGGCAAGTGCAACTGCCAAAAGCATTAGAGCTATGACTGGTAATGAAACTGCTATGGATATCTTTGGAACTTTTGACGCAGGTGAAATATCCAGAAGGGGACCTGAACTTATTGAAGAAATTGATAAAAAATTAGACACAATTTTTAGAAGAGGAGGTGGCTCACAAGAAGCTGCCAGATTGGAAAAATTAAGAAACACAATTGATTTCATGGTGATAGATGCAGATGAAGTTTTATTTGATGAATTATTGAAAGAAATAGCAGATAAAAGTGATGAACTTACTCCAAAATTGAATTTGATGACAGAAGCTTTTGGAAGTTTAGATCAAATAACAAAAGAGGGGGCACAATCTATATCTGAAGATTTTACTGATGCATTATTGAATGGAGAAAATGTTTTGAGTAGTTTCGCAGATTTTACAAAAAGCATTATTTCTCAAATTATTGCGACTTTTTTAAGATTAGCAGTAATAGAACCTATCTTACAAGGAGCATTTTCGGCACTTGGTTTGAATTTTGGAACACCAACAGGTTCTGCTGCAACAGGTGGTTTAGCCACTCACAATAGACCTATGCTTGTTGGTGAAAGGGGTCCAGAATTGTTTGTTCCACATACTCCCGGCAGTATCATCAATTCAAATAATACAAGGTCTGCTCTTGCAGGAGGTGGAAGTGGGGTGGTAATCAATCAAAGTATAAATTTTGCAACTGGTGTAGTTCCAACAGTAAGAAAAGAAGTTTTAAATTTATTACCACAAATATCGCAAGTAACAAAAGCTTCGGTTTTAGAAGCTAGTGCGAGAGGTGGTTCTTTTAGCAGAACAATAAGAGGTAGATAATGAGTAAAGAAATTGAAATGCCTACTACACCTAATTTTATTACAAGTGAATTTTCTTTAGAAAGAACTATAGGTACAACAATAAGTCCATTTACAGGTTCTCAAAGACAACAAGAATTTGATAATGTTTTTTGGTCTGCGACTGTGTCGCTTCCTCCATTGAATAGAAGTCAAGCTTCAAACTGGCAAAGTTTTCTTACTAGGTTGAAAGGTCCTATAAACAATTTCCAATTTACAGACCCAGACGCAAAAACAGGAACGGGGACTTATAACTCAAATGATTTAAAAGCAAATAAAAGAATTACTAATACTAATGTAACTCTTTCTTTTTCTGGGAATACAATCACTGCAGGTGCTTCTACTTTTTCAAGTGCTATTGTTGGGGATTACATAGTTGTAACAGGTGCAACTAATGAAAATAATAATGGTACTCATAAAATAACAACAGTTACATCAAACACAGTTGTTGTAGTAGATACAAATTTGACAGCAGAATCTTCAACTGCAAGTTGTAAAGTGCAACAAAATATAAAAGGTTCTCAGGGATTATCTTTATTAGGTGATACTAATTCTGCAACTGGAACACTTGCCGTAGGTGATTATCTTGGAGTGCTTTCAGGAACACTTACCACTAACCAACCAATACAACTGGTTTTAGTAACTGAAGTAAGCACGGAAACCAGTGGAACACCTAATAAGTACAGTGTTGGTATAGAACCAAAGTTAAGACAGGATATTGCAGATAACCAACTTGTAAAATTCAATAATGCAAAAGGTTTGTTTAGATTGAGTGAGAACAATGCGAATTGGTCTGGCAATCATAATTCAATTTACAATATAAGTTTTAGTTGTGTAGAGGTGATATAAATGAGTACAAGAGAAGGAATAGATACTAAGGTACTAACTGCTTTAGGAGAGGATAAAATTTATCCTTTCTTTGCAGTCAAAGGTCAGTTTGATAGTGGCACTGTTAGACTATGGACTGGAACGGAAGATATTACTATTGATTCAGAAACTTATACGGGTGCAGGTTCTTTGCTTTCTATGACAGGAGTTGAAGAAAACAGTGATCTTGCTAGTACCAACTTGGTTGTAACTTTATCAGGTATGGACCAAACTGTTTTAAATTTAGCTCTTTCTGAAAATTATCAGAACAGACGTATAGATGCTTTTCTTGGATTTTTAGACGGTGGTACAAATGAAGTAAAAGGAAAGATGAATATATTTGGTGGTCGTATGACTCAAATGACAATTTCCGATTCAGCACAAGGTTCACAAGTTACAATCAATTCCGAAAACAGATTAGTAGATTTAGATAGACCAAGTAACTTGCGTTACAACAGGGGTTCACAACAATTTTTAGATTCTACTGATACTGCATTTAGACACGTTCAAGAAAATTTAGAAGTAGAATTGATTTGGGGTAGAGATGATCCAGACCCTAGTAGTAATGCTGCCGCAGTTGACCCTTATGGAAGCTACTACATAGGAGGTTTATTTTGAGCAAAAAAATTTTAAAAAAAGTACCCCAATGGGATACAAAACTATTTAATTTTCTAAGAGAGATAGAACAAAAACCTTTTAAGTGGGGTACTTGGGATTGTTGCATTTTTGCTTTGCAATCAATAGAAGTAATGACAGATAAAAAAACTGTAGCTGTTACTTGGAAAGATAAAATGTCTGCCCTCAGATATATAAAAAAAGAAGGTGGGAGTTTGAAAGCAATTGCTGATAAATTTGTCAAACAATACGGGTTAGAAACAATACAGAAAAGTTTTGTTACCTGTGGTGATATTGTTTTGATAAAGGAGCAAGAAACACAAGAGGATTTGTTAGGTGTGTGTAGTGGTAATTTAATTTTGTGTGTTGCAGAAGGAGGTGTAACTTATAAACCCAACGAAGACGCAAAAAAAGTTTGGAGAATTAGTAGTTAATGCCAAAAGCAATTAAAACAGCAATTGTAGTTACATTAGGGGCTTTTGTTGTAATTGCTGTCGGGGCACCTGCATTTGTTAAAACATTTACGTTTCTAGGAATGACAGGTACGTCAGCATTCTTGGCCTTCACGGCAACAAGCACTTTTGTTATGTCAGCACTTGGGTCTATGTTAGCACCAGACCCACCTTCAGTAGCTTTAGAAAATTTTGGAACAAAAGCTTCTAGAAAAGATGCAAACGCACCAAGACAGATAATTTATGGACAAACAAGAGTTGGTGGAACGATAACTCAGATGGAAACTGTTGGTGATGATAATAATAAATTATGTATGTTTATTGTGATTGCAGGACATCAAATAACAAGTATTGAGAAAGTTTTTTTAAATGACAACGAAGTAAGAGTTAATAAAAATGATGGTCAAGGTGGTAACACTACAACAAGCACAGTAAGTGGAGAAACCGTACATGAGGTTACTGACAGTGCCTTTATAAATACAGAAAATGATAATTCTTTTACCAGTGGCAGGTTGATTAGATTTACAATACATGATGGTAGTCAAACAGCAAGAGATGGATTGGCTGCCGCAAGTTTGGGAACAACTGCAGTTCCTACTACGCATAAGTTTACAAACTGTGCTTACATTTATATGGAATGTATCTATGACCCTGAATTTTTAAGTTCAGTGCCACAAATCTCGTTTGAAGTAAAAGGTAAAAATATATTTGATCCAAGAACAAACGCAGTTTCAACAACTGATGCACAAAGATCAAACCCTGCTCTGATAATAAGAGATTATCTTTCAAATTCTGATTTTGGTTTGAAAGCAACAACGACTGAATTGAATGACTCAACTTCTGCAGGTGGTTTTGCTTCTGCTGCAAATACTTGTGATCAATCTGTAAGCACTGATGATTCAGGTGGTACAGAATCTAGATACACTTGCAATGGTTTTACAAATATGACAGCTAATGCAAAGGAATTTTTATCAACAGCACTTGCCTCCATGGCAGGTTCTTTGACTTACACAAATGGTAAGTTCAATGTTTTTGCAGGTGCAAATCAAACGGCTTCTATGACAATTACTGATGAAGATTGTTTGTCTGATTTACAAATTACAACTAAGAGTGCAAATGGTGATCTTTTCAATACAGTGAAAGGAATATTTACTGACAGTGAAAATAAATTTATTGGTACAGATGCACCTGTGTTACAGAATGCAACATTTCTTGCACAAGATACCCCAAGTGGAGAAAGTTCTGCTTCTTACGTAAAAACAATGGAACTTAAATTTCCTTTCACTAACACCGTTACAATGGCACAACGTTTGATGAAGATTGCATTACTACATCAAAGACAGACGATAACGATTTCTGGAAACTTCACTTTAGAGTTTATGAAATTGCAACCCAAAGATTATGTAAATGTTACAAATACCAGATTAGGTTTTTCTTCAAAATTGTTTGAGGTTGAAGCTGTAAATTTAGATATTATGGGAGAAGAAAGCGATCCACAACTCGTAACTTCTTTGCAATTGAAAGAGATGGATACGGCAGTTTATGATTTTGCAACTAATGAATACTCAACACCAATTTCTGTAGTTGCAGTTCAGAATAAAGGCACATCTACATTATTGGCTCCAACTGGTGCTAGTAGACAACAAACAGCAACCGTTGAAGGAGTAACAACAAAAATAAATATTGATGTTTCTTGGACTGCAAGAAATGATCCAAGTATTGTTGCTACCGAAGTGCAGTTCAAATTAAATAGTGATAGTAATTACAAATCAATCACAACTGGTCCAAAACAAACAAGAGCTAGTATTCCAAATGTTGTAGTAGGAGAAACTTATAATATTAGACTTAGAAACATTGGTAAAAATGGAGAAGTTTCGGCAAATGTCGCCCTGTCAGATTTAACTATTGTTGCAGTTACTACAGCACCTAATACACCTTCAGGTGTAAGTATAGTAAGTGGTAAATCATTTCAAATTGGATTGTCTTGGACCAACCCAAATAATTCTGATTTACGTGCTGTAAAAATATATCGTAAGACTAGTAATGTTACCCCGACTGATGACACTGATTTAGTTGAAACAATTTACGGTGAACCAAATGCAAAGTCTATTTTCAATTTTGGGGTACAAGATGGTTTGACTGCAGGTGTGGTTTATTATTTTTGGTTAAGAGCTATAAATCATTCGGGAGTTCATTCTCCTTTTACTTCAAGTGTGAACGGTTCGTTTACAACAGTAGATGGTTCAACTTTAGCAATAGACTCAAGTGATGGTATTAAATTAGATACGTTTGATGCAGTAAGTCATGTGAACGTAAATACTCTTTCTGCAAATTTATTTTCAGAGGCACAAAAAGTTGATTTCAGTTTTAACAACTCAACCACTTTTACGAATATTGCAACTAATGTGGGTAATGGTTCTTTAGCACCAATATTAAGTTCTCCGATCAATTTAATAATTCCTGCTACAAAAACAGCAGAATCAAAAAATTACATAGCTAGTTGTGTATTTGGACCTGTAGGTAAAACAAATACTATTGATAATCTTGTAGGAACGGTAATATGTGTAATTGCAATATCTACAAATTCAAGTGCAACAGTTACCAGTGATTTTTTAACTACAGAGGAAAGAATTCATTCTGGTGATTCTTTTGCTTTATCAACAATGACTTTGCAAAAAGGGTTTAGTGTTACAACGAGTACGTCAGGAACAGTTACTAGATTTATTCATGTTTATGGTTTTCAGTTTGGGATATACGGAAGTGGTTATGATTTTACTAATGCTGCTGATACAGGTGATTTAGGTTTTACAGTTGATGTTTCTGTTTCTGGTGCCCATAGATGAGTTATCCAAAAATCATAAGTATCTACAAAAAAAGTGATGGAATCATTTGTCAGGTTCTTACGGTTTCCGAAGAATCAGCATTGAATATTTCAGAAGATTTCGGGTATGTAGATGGCAGTTATGAAAAAGGAAAATACAAAGTAGAAAATGACAAAGTAATAGCTTACACACCAAATTATATTTTAGGAACAAATTCTGGAAATGTTAGAGAAGAAAGGAATAGAAGACTTTTACAATCAGATTGGACACAGTTACCAGATAGCCCCCTATCAGATTCTAAAAAAACTGAATGGGCTACTTACCGACAACAACTGCGAGATATGATGGGTTCTTATACTGACTCAGAAAATAACACAGTTGAAAATACAACATTTCCCACACAACCAAGTTAGGAGTAAACAATGGAAGAAATAAAAAAAGAAGAACCAATAAAAAAACGTCTTGAGTTAGACATAGATGTAACACCACAAAATAACGGAGAGAATCCATATATAAATTGGGTACACTTAGCGAAAACCATAGATGCTTGGCGCATTTTTCCTAGAATCTTTGTAAGTGTTTATATAGTGCTTTTATACAAAGTTGTAATATGGTTTATGGAATTACCAGAACCAAACTTAGAACAATCTGCTTTGGTATCAATAGTGGTTGGTGCTATGGCTGCAGTATTTGGAATATATGCAGGTACTTCAGGACAAAGCAAAAAATTTAGAGGTGAAGAGAATTAATGGAAACTTTTAATCTTATTGCAGAGGTTGGAGTTCCAATTGCAGGTGCTTTGATTATGGCTTATTTCATATTCTTAGTTATGAAACAATTGTTGTCAGGTTTAGTATCAGAAATCAAACAAATACAAGGCATTACTCAAATGTTGATTACAAGAGCTTCTATTATGAATAATGATATGATTCGGATAGATACCAGTGTTTCTTCAGCTTTAGATTTAAGACCAGATTTACAAAGAATTGCTAGAGCAGAGAATTTTGTAGAAGATGGGAAAATTGATGCTAGAAGAGATTGATGGACATTGCACAATTAATTGCTGATTTTGGTTTCCCTGTTGTTATGGTTGTTGGGTTAGGATACTTTGTCTATTACGTTTGGCAAACTATCACAAATACAATTGATCCTGCTGTTTCAGATATGAAAAAAACTATTATTAGATTGACAGATCAATTACGTTTGCTTGATCAGGATATGATACGATTGCAACAAAAGGTGAATACCGTTTTAGAATTAAAAGAAGAAAAGAAAAATGAAACGAAAAAAAACAAGACAAGAACTAGAGCAAGACGAAAAAGTTAAATATTGGTTTACCATTGTTGGGTTTTCAGTGATATGTTTGACTTTGCTTTTCGGAGCTTTTCAAACAGCTTTTGCAGATGAAATGCGTCATAAATTCAAATCTCCAAGTTTTTCTGGGAATGGTACATCTCAACATTATTTGACCATTGAAAATCAAGAACACCTTAGAAAGAAACAAATTGAAGAAGAGAAACAAGCTCTTTTGGATGAACTTGAAAGAGATGAAGCTAATTCCACAGTTGCGAGATTTATACGTAATTTAGAATCTAGGGTTTATGCTAACTTATCAAGACAACTTGTAGAAAACCTTTTTGGAGAAGATGCACAACAATTTGGTTCTATTATGCTTGAAGGCAATCTCATAGAGTATGTTGCAACTGATGAAACAATTACACTCACAATCACAGATGAAAATGGTCAAACTACCGATATCACATTTCCTCTTAATAGTTTTACTTTCTAGTTGTGCAAATTTAAAGTTTGATGCCAACCCTAATGTAAAAATATCAAAGTATCCTTATGTAACAGATGTTATAAATAGGGATATCATCAAACAAAGACCACCAAAAGAAAATTTAATAGTTGCTGTTTACGAAGATAGTTTTTCTGATCTCACAGGACAAAGAAGAAGCAATAGTGAATATGCTTCTTTTAGTACAGCAGTTACACAAGGTTCACATAATATCCTTATCAAAGTTTTAAAAGATGTAAGCAATGGGAAGTTTTTTACTGTAGTAGAACGTGTTGCATTAGAGAATCTTACAAAAGAAAGACAAATCATAAGAAGTGCTAGACAAAATTTTGAGGAGGATAAGCAACTTGGTAGTTTGTTATTTGCAGGAATGTTATTTGAGGGTGGAATTATTTCCTATGAAAACAATGTCAGGAGTGGTGGTTCAGGTGCAAGGTTTCTTGGTTTAGGTGCTTCTAGAGAATACCGACAAGATGCAATTACTATCAGTTTGCGATTAGTTTCTGTTCTTACTGGGAGAATCCTTTTAGAAGAAACGGTTGCAAAAACTATACTCTCAGTTTCAACAAATCAGGACACTTTCAGGTTTGTTAGAAACAATACGGAATTAGTTGAAATTGAGAACGGAAACGTGGAAAATGAATCCATTACTATTGCATTGCAATCTGCCATAGAAGAAGCAGTTCTCAGAATCATAGAGAAGGGATTTGAACAAAAATTTTGGAGCTATGATGAAACAAATATTATTGATTGCACTGATGATGTCTGCTCTGATATACGGGGCTGATAACGAAATACAAATAGACCAAACTGGTGGCACATTGAATGCCGATATTGAACAGTTAGGTTCAGGTAACTTAATAGGTGGAAGTGATGCAACTGCAGGTGATATGACTGCACTTGATTTAGATGGTGCAACCATGACTATTGATATCAACCAAATAGGTGATTTAAACCTTTTCAAAGGGGATATAGTATCAGATACTTTCACAGGTTTTTTTAACTTTGATGGCAACTCAAATATTTTTGATATACAAGTTGATCCTACAAATACATATGGTGCTGATAATTCTGATTTGAATATACAGGTTTCTGGTAACTCAAATGATCTTTCTTTAGATCAAGCTACAACATCAATGACTTCTGCTCTTGATTTAGATTGGATAATACAGGGAGATTCAAACATCATTGATGCTGATATTGATGTTGATTTATCAACTAACTATATGGACATTGATGGAAACTCAAATCAACTGACATTTGATTCAAGTGGTTATCAAGGTGGCTATTTTTACATTGACCATACAGGGAACAGTAGAAATTTTTCTATTAATCAACAATCTACATTAGACAATGACTGGTTACGTGTATTTAGTAATGGTGATAACGGCACTTTCTGTATCAACCAAAATGATGGGGGCACCAGTACCAGTTGTTGATATTGGTGCTGTAAAGGAAGTATCTGGGACTACTAAACTCATTAGAGATAATGAGTATGATCTTTTTGAAAACTTTCAAATACAAAGTTATGATGATGTTCGGACAGCTAATGGTAGAGTTGCAATAAATTTTATAGATGAATCTGAAGTAAGACTCACCGAACATTCTTCATTGGTCATTGATGAATACATTTATGACCCAAACCCAACTAAAACCAAAATGGC
>MDSZ01204295.1_pt1 | contig 16725 bp, 9 predicted proteins | sample 811201 | NCBI WGS metagenome assembly MDSZ01 (sample SAMN05326647, study PRJNA326480) | marine metagenome | isolation source: seawater | place: Indian Ocean: North | collected 2010
ATGAGAGGAAATCTCGGAAAGTTTGTAAAAGACCTTCTTCCTCAGAAGATTTCTGAAAGGGGTTGAAAAAGTTTTCTCCAAAGAGAAAAAGAGCCACATCATAATCGTCCGCTCTTAACTTGGATGCAAATCTGGGGTTGAGGGAATTGGAATTCTGCCCGTTTTGGAAGATAGATCTCATTTCCTCATCCAAAAAGTTTGGATCAGGACGATCCGTCCACCATGAAGAAAGTAGAACGAGACAATTTGCATCCAAGCCGATTGAAACATGAGCTTTTTCGTGATGAATGGAATGAAAAATCGGGGACTGGTTTTGCAGAACTTTCCAGTTTGGATTTTGAGACTTCAAATCCAATTCACCAATAATGAAATTTTTCACTTTGTCTTCGTTTCCAATTGGAAGAATCAATCCAAATAAAACATCACCGGTTCGCTCGACTCGATTCATCTCGGTAGGCAACTGGGTAAAGTAAAGAGCCCTTCCATTGGGTTGTACCCCACACTCAACTGGATCCCATACCATATCCTCCAGAAAAGGCACTCTGGCTAGCAACTCGTTGGAAATGATTTTGGGCATTCCGACTTCCTCAACCATTCGTAAAGTGGAAAAACTACAGACTCCAAAAGCTTGCTGCGGCACATAAGCCAAGGCCCTGTCGTCCACTCTATCCCCAATTAATTCGGTTAAAAGAGAAACGCTTTTTGAGCCTGCTTTCTTATTTTTCTGGTCTCCAGAATCTGGGATAATTTCATAAATTAAAAATAAAAGTAATCCCACTCCAAAAAAGAATAAAACCCCACTTCCCTTGCCTTTTGTTTCCTGAGAATTGATCTCTTTCTCAGCACCCGAAGGATTGTTTTCTCCAATTCCACTTTTCCGAAGAAGGCTGGCATTAAAAGCCACGACTAAGGCGACAGCGAGAGGGTCAAAAACAACTACAAGGATTAATATGAACCACTTTACGACCCGATTAACCGCCCGGTCCATCGCTTCAGCAATCCGAATCGGGTCCTCTGATTTTTCAGCGGCTGTAACCTCAGGATCGAAAGCTCGGGCCACAAACTTAAAGGAACCGATATCCGTGGATCGAATTTTTCCCTCCAGCTCAAGAATTCTTTGCTCGGCTTGCTCTTTTTTCGTCTGTAATTCACTCTTTTTTTCCTCCAATTCTGCTGAGCTATCCGGACCAAATGCGGAACTCATCTCACTCATTGAAGTGATCTTCTTACTGGCCTCAGCAATTTCTGCTTCCAAGGACTGAATTCTTTGATCCACGGAGGCCCTCGCCTCCTTCAGGTTTTCCAAGGCGGTACGTACACGGTCTGCTTGATCGGATCCACCGGTTGTCAAAACAGTGATTTTTTGATTGGCATCTGAAATTTCCTTTTGGATCGACTCAATTCTTGCGTCCAGTGAAGTATATCTTTGATTCAGATCGTCTCTGGCCTTTTGTATCGCAGCATTGATCTCCGAAAGGGAAGCACGGAGAGCTTCCCTCTCTTCCTTTTGAGACTTCAAAAGTTCCGCTGCCTTCTTAAAACCATCCTCCTTAAGGAATCCACCTGGGCCCTGATCTCTGTAAGCTTTTACCGCTGCATCCAGTTCGGCAATTCTTTGATTAATAACTTTCTCCTTTTCGAGCTCCTTTTCAATCCTTTCATCGTTCTCGACTTTGGCACTTTTTCTATCTTCCTCTAATTTTGAAATATCATTTCTTCGCAGGGTGATCTCCTCTTGTAATCGCTTTTTTTCCTCCTCTCTCTTTTGTCTTTCCCCTACGATCATTTGATCTGTTTCCTCAGCCAGGCGACCTTTCGATTCTTCTGCAGAAAGTATATCCTTTCTTCTCTCTTCGATATATTTCTCCAGTCTTGCTCTCTCCTCACCTTGCTTTTCTTCGCGCAAGGCAGAGCCTCTCTGACCAGAAGTTTGATAGGCTTGTATCAGACGATCGAATTCATTTTGCTGGCGCTGTAGACTGGAAATTTCTTTTTCAAAACCTTCCACCTGGCTTAAAGTTTCCTCAAACGCCTGAGATAAGTATCCGTAAATTCCTGCTGAAGTTATCCCAATCAGCAAGACCACCGCTAACGATAAATAAAACCTTAGCTGGGAATTACAGGTGTGCCAATGACGATAAAGGAACGACGCAGCCACTAACTTTCCAATCTCTAAGCTGGAGGCCATTAGCATGATAGGGATGGTAAATGCACTTACCGCTCCAAAGGTCAGAGCAATTCCACGAACACTGAAGTATGCGGCACACCCGGCAATAAAGAAAGCCGAAGCACCAATGACCATGGAAAAGGGTCTCATTAAATCCCTTCTCTCAAAATTAGTACTTTAGGGAAACAGAAACTTATTCCCAAGATCATTTTTTATTCACGAAGTTCGCTTTTCCGTTTCCTCGGATGCCTTAAAGTATTTGGATAGACACGGATGGATTATCACGAGCAGTTCACAAATCTCGACTGGTTACTAGTCGCGGCTTATTTAGGCCTGACCACTTTAGTTGGACATTTGCTCAAGGGGAAACAGTCTACCATAAAAGATTTTTTTCTGGGTGGCAGATCCCTACCTTGGCCTGCGGTTTCCGGTTCGATTATCGCAACGGAAATCAGTGGTGTTACTTTTATTGGGGTACCAGGAATGGTTTACGCTGCATCCGGAGATTTCACATATCTTCAGTGGGGTATCGGATCGATTATTGCAAGGATTCTGGTTGGCCTTTTCTTCGTAAAAGTTTTTTACCAGAGAGAAATTTACAGTCCTTACGACTACATGGGAAACCAACTGGGAGAGGGTGCTAAAAGATTGGCAACTTTGATCTTCCAGATTGGAGGTATTTTAGGACAAAGCGTTCGAGTATTAGTTGCCGCACTAGCTCTTAAGGTAGTAACTCCACTTGAATTTAACCAGTGTATATGGATCATTGGCACATTTGCGGTTTGCTGGACCTTAATGGGGGGAATGCGAACGGTTATTTGGACCGATGTCATGCAATTCTTTCTTTTTGTAGGTGCAGGACTGCTTTCTTTGTTCTGGATGATCTCTGAACTTGATGGCGGATGGAGTCAAATGATGGAAATCGGGAATTCGGCCGGCAAATTTACCCTATTTAACTTAACCACCGATCCAGCAGTTGGTTTTACCCTGTGGGTCGCAATTATTGCGGTGCCTTTTCAAAACTTGAGTGCCTTTGGAGTTGATCAACTCAATGCCCAGAGAATGTTTTGTTGTAAAGATGCCTCCGATGCTCGAAAGGCAATGATCGCAAGTTCCGGTGCATTGGTCCTTACTTTGCTGATGCTTTTTGTTGGAACGGGACTTTTTGCCTATTATGAACCGATGAGAAACATCGGTGCGGAACCGTCCATTTTTCAGGAAGACTCGAATTCCGTCTATCCAGTATGGATTGTAACCGAACTGCCGGTTGGATTACGCGGTCTGATTCTGGCCGGTATTTTCGCGGCTGCCATCTCCAGTCTAGATTCGATACTCGCCGCTCTTTCCCAAACAACGCTTGGATTATTTAAGCGAAAAGACGGAAAAGATGCCGAAAGGAAACAACTTATGTTTTCCCGTGCTTTGGTTCTGATTTGGGGAATACTCCTATCCGCTTTTGCAGTGGAGCTCGACGCCCTCCGCGGCAAAGTCAATGTTGTTGTATTAGCTTTCGGCATGATTTCGTACACGACCGGTCCTATGCTAGGGATGTTTTTGGCATCACTTCTTACCCCCAAAGCTAGCGTCAAAGGTCTAGCCCTTGGCTTTGCAATTTCCTTTTGTCTTGTTGCAAGCCTACGTCCTGACTTTTATCAAATTTTCATAAATTACGAATTCATCACCTTTGAACAAGCGATTCAATGGAGTTTTCTGAAAGAAGAAGGGGGGAAACTTGGAATCCAAATAAATACAGCATGGGCCTGGCCAATTACCGTTCTAATAACTTGGGGTTTCGGATTGATTGTTCCAAGAAAAACATCTCCAAGTTTTGAGTGAGATTCCATTCATTTTTCCAACGCCTCGAAAATTAACTCTTACAAAGGGAGTTTTTCGATCGGACCACTTATTAAAAGTATGGGCGGCCAAACCTGAATTCAGAAAAACTATCGAAGAATTCCATCCTTTTCTCCAGCTTGAATTACTCGATTCAGAGCAAGATGCGGATTTAAAAATTCACTTTGCAAGACAGGACGATCAAGAAGCTTATAAAATCCAAATCAAGCCCAATGAAATCTTTATTGAGGTGGAAGAAAGTGTGGGACTTTTTCGTGCCCTAAATACGATTTACAAGTTAGTTGAATCCGGATCCGATTTCTTGCCATGCATGCTACTGGAAGATCGCCCCGTCCTTTCTCGCAGAGGCTTTATGCTAGATATTAGTCGCTGCAAAGTACCCACTATGAAATGTATTCTCGAACTGATTGATTTGCTCGGCAAACTTGGATATAACGAACTTCAACTGTATATTGAGCATACCTTCGCTTTTAAGGATCATTTAACGGTTTGGGAAAACTCATCTCCCTTAACGCCCAAAGAGATTCAATTGATCGATTGTCATTGTAAGAGGCGATTCATTGAATTGGTGCCAAATTTAAATTCTTTTGGACATTTCGAACGATGGCTTAGACACAAAGAATATCATCATCTCGCAGAGTGTCCAAATGGTTTTCGGAGAGAGGAACCATTTATGGAAAGAGATCATGGAAGCACTCTTAAACCAAATTCTCAAAGCTTGGAATTCATGGATCTGCTTTATGCAGAATATCTGCCAAACTTCAGTTCCAAAAATTTCAATGTTGGAATGGATGAACCGTGGGAACTGGGACAGGGATGGAGTGCAGGTGAAGTTAAGAGACTTGGAAAAGGAAAAGTATATTTGAAACACTTAAGTGGCATCCGGAAACTGGTGGAAAAACATCATAAGGATATGCAATTCTGGGCGGATGTGCTCTTGGAGGAACCGGAAAATGCAAAATTGCTTCCCCATGGTGCAAGTCCGATCATTTGGGGATACGAAGCCGATCATCCATTTGAGGAACAAGCTAAAGTGGTCGCTTCCTGTGGATTGGGTTTTTGCCTTGCTCCCGGAACCTCAACTTGGAGAAGTTTTGGTGGAAGATGGAAAACCGCTAAGGATAATATCGCTCAGGCAACTCGAAATGCGATCAAGTATCAGGCAGAGGGAATCCTCTTGACGAGCTGGGGAGACGGAGGAAATCATCAACCGTGGTACACTTTCCTCCCGGCTTTGTCACTCGCTGCCCAATGGGCATGGAGTGGAACTCCCCCTGAAGATGACCAAGTGAATCAAACCTTGAATCAATTGGTCTTCAAAAATTCCGAATCCGACCCTGGAAATCTTTTGATGGAATTTGGTACACTAGACGAAGTGATTGATTCTAGAATTCCCAACGCTTCTTTGACTTGGAATCTATTATTTAGTTCTCAACCAGATATGCTTCCAGAGTTTTTGAATGAAAATTCTTCACGGAAAATCCTTTCAGAAGGTGTTGAATATCTCAACGGTTTACACACAAAACTAGAAGAAATGAAGGATTTCTCTGAATGTACAAATTTTCAATGCGATCTTTCTTTGGGGATCGAATTATCGATCATGTCTCTAATGAAAGGCCTTTCGATTTTAAGTGGAAGTTCTTTTTGCTGTTCTTCCACCGATCAAATTGTTAACCGGTACGAAAGAAATTGGCTGAAAAAAGCAAGGGTTGGGGGACTCGAGGAAAGTAGCACGCTACTCAGAAGTGCCTTGTTGAGTGGATAGCTCAGATTATTTCAGGCATTTCACGAATCACTCCGTCGGCCAACATTCTTCCTTTCTTGGATAATTTCCAATTCAGGTTCTTTTCAACCAAATCCTGAGAGTGCAACTTCCATAAAAAAGATTCAATCAGTTCGAAACTAGATAGTGGAAGGTCGAAATTTTTCGCTATTTCATCCAGAGAAATGCCTTGATTCATACGCAAGCCGAAAGTTACTGCGTCGTGGGCAAGTTCGTCTGCATCCATTTTTTGGAATTCCTCGAAGTTTCGTTTTTCTGGAAATTTAGTCTGCTCTTCCCATGCTTCAAGGTTCGAAAGATTTTTTCTTCGAATTCCTTTATATTGCGTGGATGCGGATGGTCCGTAGCCAATCCATTCATTCATGCCCCAAGTATTTAAGTTATGAATACATTCGTTTCCTGGTTTGGCAAAATTGGATATTTCATACTGGGCATATCCCTGTTGAGGCAAAAAATCCCAAGCTTTTTCGTAAAAGACCGCCTCTTTTTCCGGGTCTATTTTCAATTCTCCCTTTGAAAGCTTCACGAATAAAGCAGTATCTTCCTCGAAAGTAAGGCAATAAGTGGACAAATGATCTGGTTCAAGCTCGACCGCTTGTCTCAAATCATTTTCCCACATTTTTTCTGACTGTCCGGGCATCCCAAAAATAAGATCTAAATTAACGGATTCAAAACCAACTGAACGAACCAAAGAATACGATTTTAAAGCAGTTTCAACTGAATGTGCCCTACCCAACTCTTGCATCAGACTTGAATCAAATGTTTGAATTCCAAGGGAAATCCGAGTCACTCCAATTTCAAGCATGGTTTCTAGTTTTTCCGAGGTGATTTCGGCAGGTGCAATTTCAACAGTCCATTCAAGTGGGCTGGAAAGATTTTGAGCTTTTATCAAGCCTCCAATCTCCTCCAATTGATCCGTACTCAATATTCCAGGGGTTCCTCCCCCAATGAAGATTGTGGAAAAAAAACGATCAGATCCGTCCAACTGAAATTCTCTTTTTAAGCCATTAAAATAGCTATCAAATCCCTTTTTGCTTGGTCTCTCTTGGTAAAATGCGCAAAAGTCACATGTGGTAGAACAAAATGGCACATGAACATACATTCCAAGACTTGGAATTCTTCCGATCCTTTTTTTTGTTTTGAGCATTTTCTAGTCTTCTCCTAGCCTTATTCAATTAATCATGAATCAAATCACCAAACTAATCGTTTTTACAGCATTGTCAGCAAGCTTGTTTCTTACATTAGGTTGTAAAAGACCCAGTTTTATTAATCTGACATCGACTAATATCAGTCAAAACCCGTCGGGAATTTACACTCTTCAAACAGAGGTCGATTTACAAGACCGCAAGATCAAGTCCGACTCCATCGAAGTCCTTCTGGTCGTTGGGGGTGAAAGTTATCCGATGGTCAAAGATCCAATTAACCCAGCACTATGGAGTTGTGATTACAAACTTCCATCGGGCTTTGATGAAGCCACCTATTACTTTCAAGCAAATTACATTAGCCAACGAGATAATGGCTCGGATGTTGAAAGAAGTCTAAAAAGTGATCTGCAAGTTTTCCGGCTTGAAAATAGATATGTGGGAAATTTGGCCGCATATCGCGGACCTGTCGGGGTAGAAATCGCGGTTCAAGGTCGTGGCTTGACCAAATACGATGCCATTACCATAGGAGGGGAGAAAACTGCCACCAGATACCTTTCGGAAAACGAATTAAGATTTACCATACCAGCTCTTCCATCAGGTGTGGACTATCCGGTACAATTAATTGGTGGTCCGCATGGGGCTCTCGATATTGGTAATTTCCGAATTGACGAAAGCATTCTTAGTGTGGTTCCAAACACTCTGGAAATTCAAGCAGGTGATACAGCTACATTGTTATTCAAAATTGATTTTGAAGCCCCTCAAGGTGGTCTCCCAATTGATATTAAGACAAATGTTCCGGCATCGGTTATCATGCCTGAAGCGTTTATCAATCAGGGAGACAAAACGGTTAATGTTCCAGTTCGAGGAGGTGAACCTGGCGAAGGCAAATTGATTGTATCCGCTTCAGGTTATGAACCGGTGGAGATTCCGGTTAAAGTTTTTTAACCGACTTCCGGATTTAATAAAATGATCGCATCCGCTTCAGCGTGCGATCCTCGCATTTCGGTGGTGATTCCCTGCCGTGATCGCATCGGGTATCTAAAAAGGGCCTTAAAGTCAGTTTTCCAACAGACGGTAGAGCCTGGCGAGATCATTGTGGTGGACGATGGTTCCGAAAAACCTCTTCAGCAATCTATTTCGGAAGAATTCCCAGATGTTCGCTGGATTCGTCAATCGAATGCTGGAGTTTCTTCTGCTCGAAATTCGGGAATTCGAGAAGCCTCCAATGATTGGGTCGCATTCCTAGATTCAGATGACAGATGGAAGCCGGAAAAATTGGAGTTGCAAATGGAATTTCACCTGAAACATCCTAGAGTTGAAATTTCTCATACTGATGAAATTTGGATCCGAAATGATAATCAAGTCATTCCCCCAAAATATCTCGACAAAAATCCGCAATTTCTCTTCGAACGCTCATTGGACCGATGCCTAATCTGCCCCTCATCGGTTATTGTAAACCAAAATTTATTGGATAGAGTTGGAAACTTTGATGAAAGTTTACCCGTTTGCGAGGATTATGACTTGTGGTTACGCATTTTGATGAAAGAGGAATTTGGCTTCATTGACCAACCACTCACCTTCAAGCATGGTGGTCATGCAGATCAACTATCCAAAAGCTTCTGGGGAATGGACCGTTTCCGTACACATACACTAGAAAAATTACTTAAATTGAATGATTCCGCTTCGAAAAATAAACTTATTCTTCAGACGCTTATAAAGAAATACCGGGTTCTGGCTCAGGGTTATGAGAAAAGAGGAAAGATTATGGAAGCGAAGACTTACAAAGAAAAATTTCAAATCCATAGTTCCAGTCTGGAAGCATTGCTATCAAATCAAGTAAAATGAATTTTGTTGTAGCACACCATTCGGAAGCAAAGTCCATTATCAATCAGCTTGGACTTACCAAAAATGTCTCTATTTCATCCTTCCAAGTTTTCCAGAATGATCATCATAAGCTTATAATTAGTGGAATCGGAAAAGTTGCATCCGCTGCAGCTACTGGCTTCTTGATAGGTCAATCTGTGAAGGATCAAAGGGCTGTGCCATTCTTAAATGTCGGAATTGCCGGTCATGGATCCCTCGATATTGGGACTGCATTCATTGCAAACCGAATCGAGGACGATCAGGGAAACACGACATTTTATCCTCCTCAAATAGCCAACTCAAAAATGATGCAAAGTAGACTTCGAAGTTGCTCACATCCCAACCGAAACTATGCAAACCTCGGTTTCGATATGGAAGCTCATGCTTTCTTTTCAATTGCATCCCGTTCCATAACCAGAGAACTGGTTCAAGTAGTAAAAGTAGTTTCAGACAACAATGATCATTCCTTCGAATCGATTACTCCAACTATTGCCTCTGATCTTATTGAAAAAAATCTTCCTGAAATAATTGATTTAGTTGATCAACTGGAAGGTTTTTCTGCAGAAATTTCAGTTGATTCTAGCATTATATCAATGCAAGAAAAAGCACGGGGAATGCATTCTTTCTCCCAAACCCAATTATTTGAACTCAATCGTTTGATTTCACACGCCAAAATTCTGGAAATTGATTTGAATGAAATTATGCATGAACTCCGTAGTGGGATTTCTTCCAAGCAAGCGTTACAAAATCTAAGGGAGAAACTGGAACCTAAGCGAACTATCCAATGATCGAACAGATTTATTATGAGGATGACTTGGAAGAACACCCGGGAACTCAAGATTTCTTTCGCCGGTTTCCCCAAGCCAGTAAAATATCCTGCAATCACTACAAAGAGATATTCAACCCAAGTGGACAAAATTTTAGACTCCAAAAGAAAAAGCCTTCTTTGATCCTGGCAAAACAAAGGGGGAAGCGAATCCATTCCATCCCTGAAAGCTATGGGGTTGGTGGACGCAGAAACTATTATTTCTCACACCTTTTCAATTGCCTTTATGATTGTCGCTATTGCTTCCTCCAAGGAATGTTTCCTTCTGCAAATTATGTGCTGTTTTTAAATTACGATGATTTCTGGATGGATATTCAAATGAAAACTGCAGAGGAGCCGAATCACCCGAGTTGGTTTTTTTCGGGCTATGATTGTGACAGTCTGGCAATGGAATCAACTACTGGATTCGTAAATTATTTCATCCCCAGATTTGCGACTCTTCCAGAAGCATTTCTGGAGTTGAGAACCAAAAGTGTAAATATTCGTTTTTTATTGGAACATACTCCCATTCCAAATGTTGTAGTCGCGTTCAGTTTCACCCCTCAAGAAATCAGTCAACAATTAGAACATGGGGTTCCGCCCGTTTCATCGAGAATAAAAGCAATGAATCAACTTGCCGTTAAGGGATGGACCATAGGAATTCGCATTGACCCAGTGATCGAGTGCATTGACTTCGAGAAAAGATATTCAAATCTTTTTCAAGAATTGTTTGTAAATTTGCCCCCAAATTCGATCCACTCCGTTTCTCTTGGTGCATTCCGAATGCCTGCCAATTTTTTCAAAAAAATTGAAAAGCTCTACCCCAACGAACCTCTTTTGGCGGGAAAGTTTGAAAAAACCGGAAACGCCGTTTCTTATCGAACTGAAATTGAAAGTCATCGATTGGAGTTCTGTTATGAGAAATTGTTGAAATATCTTCCATCTAAAAAATTGTTTAATTGCGAAATCCAGACAGTGGATAGGAAATGTTAGGTCGATTCTCCGATTGCCATTTCCAATTCAATCAACTATAAAAATAATTTCGCCACCTTAGCTCAGTTGGTAGAGCACTCGCCTTGTAAGCGAACGGTCGTCGGTTCGAATCCGACAGGTGGCTCCATTAGCACAACTTCAGCTAAGGCTGTTGGGCCATTTTTTCAATTTGAGTCAATAATTCCTTGGATTGCGTATTCTCAGGTTCCAACTCAATCAACCTGCGTACATGAGGCAAGGCGTCCTTCCACTTTCTTTGCTGGGTGAGTAGTTGCAACAAATTCTGTATGAACTCAGGATTACCAGGATCTTGCTCGATAGCCTGAAGAAAAGCCCTCATAGCTTCTTCAAACCTTTTACTCTGCCAATACGCAATAGCCAGATTATTGAAGACTCGAGGATTATTTTCCCAGTATGCGGAAGCTCGCTCCAAAGACCGTATTGCATCAGGTAGTCGTTTCGGGTTCTCAGCAAGAAGTAGCCCCAATGAGTAGTGAACTTGACCCCAAGTAGGTTGGAGACGAACAGCCTCACGAAGAATTTTTTCGGCTTCTTGATTGCGTCCGCGTCGACTCAAAAGAGTCGCTAAATTCATTCTGGCTGGTACATAAGTATCTTCCCTACGAATCGCCTTTCGATAGTGCTCTTCCGCTTGCTGTGGTAGATTTTGATTTTCAGCGAGAATCCCCAAAGACAAATGCGATTCTGGTCGGTCCAGATTACTTGTGTAACGCAATTTCAGCTCAGCAAAAACCTTTTGGAACAATTCCAATTCTTTTTCATCGAAAAGTGTCGATGGAGCCCTAGCGAGAAGGCGTGCAGCTTCGGTTCGAACCGAACGAATCGGATCGGAAAGCTTCGGAATCAGATCATCATATGCCTCTGATATCGGCAATCCTTCAAACTTGGAAATTGCTGCTGTACGAATAACGGACTGATTGGAATCCAAATTTCTTCGAGCCTCTTCAAAACTTGCATCACTTATAAATCGACGCATGGCCAACAAAGCACCCGCCCGAGTAAATGCAGGAGCTTCTTCATCCTTGCAAACATCAAGCAACAGGTTCTCCGCATCAGGATTTCCCATTCGAAAAGAATGAAAGGCTTTCGGATTTCGTACTTCTTTAGGTCGGTCAGGTCCTTTGTGGGCAATAATTGCATCCGCTGCCCACTGGGCATCTTTATCTTTATGACATTGATTACAAGCATTGGGGGAACCAAAACTAACAGATAAATCAGGTCGGGGTATCCGGATGCTATGGTCCCTGCGATCGTCGATTCCCATGTAAGTCTTGTGAGGCATATGGCATTCCACGCATTTCGCTCCGGCACTGCTCATTGGATGAAAATGATGAGAAGGATTGTCATAACCAACAGGATTTTTTTCGTTGGGAACATGACAACGCGTGCAGAGTTGATTGTCATAAGAATGAAGTTTTACTGTGTGAGGGTCATGACAATCTGTGCATTTGACTCCCTTGTGAAACATTTTGCTCTGGATATAAGAACCGTAAACATAAACTTCATCATCAATTTGCCCATCGACATGGTAGGTAGGCACTTGCATATCCGGAGACCAAGGCTGCACTACCTCTGGTAAGAAATGGTCCAAAAAAGAATTTCCTGCATGATGGCCAGGATGAACAAAACCTCGGCGGGCATGGCATTTCGCACAGGATTCGATTTGGGCTACATTAGTACTATTGATGTCTACCAATGCGAAATTCGGCATATTCTTAAAACCTTTTCCAGTTCGAGCTAATTCAATGTGCTTACGACCCGGACCGTGACAAGATTCGCAAGAGACATTGATTTCTGAATAAGCAGTTGAAAAGGTTTGAGTCGCATCATCGAATTCCTTCCTTAGGTTTGTAGAATGACAATCGGCACACATATGATCCCAATTCTGCATGGAACGAGTCCAAAAAAGTGGATCTTCAGGAGCAATTCTTTCGTTTGGATAAAGATGGTACCATTCTTCTTTCTCTACATCCCAACAAGTGGGTAGAACCTGCATTCTACCGTCGGGGAACCTTACCAGGTATTGCTGTAAAGGTTCCCATCCGAAAGTATAAGCAATTTCAAATGTTTCCATATCACCATTCTGGTTTTCAGTTTCAACTAAGTACTTATCTCCATCACGAAAAAATTTGGTTGTTACACCAAAGTTCTCAAATTTAGTATTATTAAAGTCTGCTCTTACGGTTTTTTCGTTGGGCAACTCCATCGCGTGAAAATGATGGGAATCCTGCCAATTTTGATGTGATTCCTGATGACATTCGGCGCAAGAATCCGCACCAACATATTCTTCTAACTTAAAAAGATCCTCCTTTTCATTGTAAATTTTTGCAGACTTTCGTTCCTCACCGCATGAAATAAGAAACAGAATGCCAAAAGCTGATAGAATCTGAAAAATCCAACAATTCATTGTAACAATCCATAATTGTAGATAAATTTCCTTTCAGCAACCAACAAAAGAAAGAAAAGGTGGATTTTTACGCCACAACTATTTCAATCAACAGATCCATGTTTGAAGCTGAAAAATTAAGAATTTTAAACATATTTTCATCCTTCGTGGAAATGCAGGCTAAAAATTAAAGATTTTTGAGAATATTTGGAAAAAAATTAAAAAAACAAAAGATTTTTCAATATTTGGAATAACAAGTATCTTTAAATTTTGCTTTGCACTTAGAACCAGAAAAAAACTTGCCATACATACATTTTCTTAACAGATTATTATATATATGAAAAACCTTCTCGCTTTTGTTTCTTTTTTGGCATTTTCCTTTTCCCTTACTTTCGGCAATGCCGAACGGGATTTCCACTCGAAAAATGGTCAGAAAATTAGAGGATCCGTTCAGAAATTCTTTGAAGACGGTGACATTTTGCTGAAGCGAAGCAAAGACAATCAATTATTTCGAATCAATCTCGATATATTTACCGAGGATGATCAGGCTTTTGTAAAAAATAATTTTGCACCTAACCACGATGCACTCCCAGAATTTCAAAAGCCACTTTCTGCTTCTGTTTTGCAAGCAAATTCGCGATACATTGATAGTTTAATCGAGAAGAGACTTAAAAGCTACAATCTCAGACCTAATAAAATTGCTAGTGAAGAAGTTTTTCTTAGGCGAGCCTACCTGAAGATAATCGGACGAATTCCAACTTTTGAAGAAGCGGAGCAGTTTTTGGAAAACAGGGATAGATCGCAGAAGAAATCTGACCTAGTTGATAGCCTGCTTGGAAGCCATGGGTATGTCAGTCATTGGTTTCACTTTTGGGCAGATATTTTAAGAGCTAAGGAGAATTTGGGTAATCGGGTATCAGGAAGGCCTTACATTGATTACATTCGTGAATCTATTGCTACGAACAAACCTTATGATAACTGGGTAAAAGAAATGCTTTCCGCCTCTGGTGCGATGTGGGAGAAAGGCAACGGTGCGGTTGGATATTTTGTTCGGGATCGGGGCATGCAGCTGGACAACATGTCCAATACGGTTCGAATTTTTCTAGGCACGAGCCTTGAATGTGCCCAGTGTCATGATCATCCTTTTGATCGTTGGACCCAAAAACAATTCTACGAGATGGCTGCTTTCACTGAAGGAGCAGGTAACATCAGAATTAGAGGGGAAGAAAACATTAATGTTTTAGGACGTTTGTCTAGAGATGAGGAAAGAAGGCTTAATCGAGGAGACGACACTGGTGCGTCCCGTCGTTTGTCTAACGCAACCAGAGATATTCGCGAACTAGTTACAACTGGCCTCGCCAGCATGGGAAAAGGCAAAATCAGGCTTCCTATGGACTACCAATATGACAACGCAAAACCAAGCGAAGAGTTAAAAGCAAATACCATATTTGGTTTGGCTGCTGAGTTGGATGAGAATTTAGAAATGACTGGATCGCGTACCTCTTACGCAAACTGGGTCGCTTCTGAATCCAATCCAAGATTTACAACGGTTATCGTCAATCGGTTGTGGAAGGAAGTGTTCGGCTTAGCACTAATTGAGCCCTTAGATAACATGTTTGACGACACAATGGCGACTGATAGAGAACTTCAGCTTCATTTGGAGAAAGTGATGGTTGCTCTCGATTACGACCTCAAAGAATTCTTGCGTATCCTCTACAATACCCAGGCTTTCCAACGCGAGGCTCCAAAACCCGATCTTATGGCACGAGATGCGAAAGACAATGTCATGCCACCTGAAGTCAAATGGGTTCTAGCTGGGCCTAATATATCGGCACCGACCCGTGGAAGTATACCTTATTTCTATCAGGGTCCGATTATGGAACGAATGACTGGCGAACAACTTTGGGACTCTTTGGTAACTCTCAACTATCCTGATGTTGATACCCGGCAACTCAAAAGAGGAGACAAATACTCTGAGTATGAAAGATATTTAGAAATGAGCGGAGAAGAACTCTTCGCAATTGCAATGAAAAGAGCTGGCTTGCAAATTGGTGCTGAAGTGAAAGCTCCACCTAAAAATAATGAAATGGCTGCAAAACTTGGTGATCCCATTAATACGGAATGTCCGCTCAAGCCAGGGCGTGCCATTGATCCTAGCTTACTCGCTCTGAACGAAAAGGGAGAAACGATTGGGTTCTGCTGCCGTTCTTGTTTGAATCGTTTCAAATCCAGTCAGCCTGCACCTGCAAGCACCGCTGCAACAAAACCAGCAACCAAGAAATTTGGTAATCCCATCAATTCTGATTGCCCAATTAAGCCCGGCAGACCGGTGGATCCATCTATTTTAGCATTCAACGACGATGGTGATACTGTTGCCTTCTGCTGTAAGTCTTGCCTCAATCAGTTCAAACAAAAACAGATGGAAACCCCCGGAATAGCTAAAAATTCTTCTTCCGCTCCTTCTCATGACTACGGAAACTATGTGAAAGATAGAAATTCGGTTCGAGCATCAGAAGTCGGTTCTCCAGCACCAAATGGCCACTTGATTCGTGAATTCGGAGCGTCCTCCAGAGATCAAATTGAAGGAAGTCATAAACAGGCATCTGTCACCCAAGTTTTAAACCTTCTTAATGGGTATGTTGAAAAAAATCTGCTCAAGAATGACAAAGTCCGAATACTTGATATTGTAAAACAAGGGAAGACGGTTGATAGTAAGATCAACAAAGCATTTCTTGCAGTTTTAAATCGAGAACCGAGTAGTTCAGAAATCAGAAATTTCAAGGATGCTATCCGTTCCAGTGAACACCCGGAAAAAGATTTGATCTGGGTCCTGGTTAATAGCCACGAGTTCCTATTCGTTCAATAATTTGTAATTCAATCATTTAAACATAGAAAAATCAAAGGTCATATTATGAATCCATCATTAAACTCAATCGACGAACTTGGACGTAGAGAATTTATTGCCAATGCGGCAAAAGCCTGCCTCGGGGTAGGATTAATGCCCATGGCTGGTTCTTATATCCATAACAGCGTGAAAGCCTTGACACCTGGAGCCAGACCAGCAGCCGCCCGACATGTGATCTATTTGAACATGTCAGGTGCAATGTCTCACCTTGATACTTTCGGACCTAAACCCAATAATCCTGACATTCAAGGACCGGTAAAATCTATTCCTACAAGTGCAGATGGTGTGATTCTTTCTGAGAATCTTCCACTTACCGCCCAGCACATGCATAACTCTGCAATTATCAAAACGATGGTTACCAGTCAGGGTGCACACGAGCAGGCTAGTTACCTCATGCACACCAGTTATCTTAAGCGTGGTACAATCGTTCATCCAACCTTTGGTAGCTGGGTTTCCAAACTTTCTGGTCCTATCAACCGTACCATCCCCCGAAATGTCCAAATTGGTGGTGGCGGCGGCGGTGCTGGATTCCTCGAAGCCGAACATGGTGCCCTTCCGATTGGTAATCCTAAAGCCGGACTCGCTAACAGTACAATGGCAACTTACCTTGACCATGAAAAGTTTGGTAGTCGTATCGCCATGGCAGAGAAGATGAATGTTAACTTCACTGCAGAGTACAATCAGAAACAGGTACGTGCTTATTCCAAACTTTACCAAGATGCGGTTAAACTAATGAATAGTGAAGACCTTAATGCATTTGACATCACTAAGGAACCTGAGTCGATGCACGAACTGTATGGAAC